>JACCDR010220160.1_pt1 | contig 18486 bp, 22 predicted proteins | sample 7446431 | NCBI WGS metagenome assembly JACCDR01 (sample SAMN15323443, study PRJNA562643) | freshwater metagenome | isolation source: river surface water | place: USA:Blue River Watershed | collected 2017-08-17
CACGCACACCTTCAGCGGCCTCACGCCCAGCACCAGCTACGGCCTGCGCGTGCGGGCCAAGGACGCGGCTGCCAACGTCAGCACGCCGCCCCTGTCTGCCACGCAGAGCACCAGCGCCGCCAGCGACACCACGCCGCCCACGCTCACCGGCAGCATCACCATCGGCACGGTCACCAGCTCCAGCATCCAGATCAGCTGGCCCGCTGGCAGCGACAACGTGGCCGTCACCAGCTACGAGGTCAGCAGCAACGGCGGCACCAGCTACACCGACGTCGGCAACGTGCTCACGCACACCTTCGGTGGCCTGGACCCCAGCACCAGCTACGGCCTGCGCGTGCGGGCAAAGGACGCGGCTGCCAACGTCAGCACGCCGCCCCTGTCTGCCACGCAGAGCACCAGCGCTGTGGGTGGAGCTACCTACACCGCGACCACCGATGTCATCGCCGAGTCTGGCATCCCGCTGGCCAGCACGCTGGTGTACTTCACATGGTTTCCGGCGGGCCGCCCTGGCGCGCTCACCGGTCCCGTGAACGGCACCGCCACCACCAACGCAGCCGGTCGCGCCGTCATCAGCCACAGCGTGGCAGGCGCAGGCATGGTGCTGATCGGCACGCGCCCGGGCCCCACGGTCAGCAACGACCGCGTCTTCGCTCAGTTCCTCACCCTGGCCTGAGACCATGCTGCGCAACCTCAACCTGCAATACCCAAGCGGTGAGCGGCGCCTTGGCCTATGCGCCACCGGTGTCCTTGGCTCCACCATTCCTGGCACTGGCCCCAACGGGCCAGCGTGGATGTATCCCAGTCTTCGCTTCCCGGCGGCCAATGCTGCCGAGTACGCCTACTGGATCGAGGCGCACAACTTCCCAGCGGGGCTGCCGCTGGACGACACCAGCAGCGGCACCTTCACTGGGCTGCCCGACGGCGTCTACGCCGCGGCGGTCACGCTCGAAGAGAACGGCGTATACGCCGGCGCCTTCCCGGTGGTCGTTCAGGTGGGCGGCGGCGTCGTTTTCAGCATGCCCAACGCCGCCGTGGTTTTGGACGCGCCAGAGCCGCAGACCGACGTGCTGCAACCCAACCCGCCGTTGCTCGGCGGCACTGCACTCTGAGGCCCAGCATGCCCATGCAAGACACCCTGGTAGCGGGCGACACGCTCAACTACACCGCCACCGTCCCCGACTACCCGCCCGGCGCTGGCTGGACGCTGCGCGTGCGCTTCGTGCCGCGCGCCACCGGCGTGGGCTCCGGCGTGGCTCACACCGCCACCGCCACCAGCTCCGGCGACGTGTACGCCGTGCAGGTGGCCGCCGCCGTCACCGCCACATGGGCAGCCGGCAGCTACGGCTGGGCCAGTTGGGTCGAGAAGGCCGGCGAGCGCTACACCCTGGCCAGCGGCCAGATCACCGTGCGAGCCGACCCCGCCCTGGCGACCGTGGGCGCTGACACCCGCAGCCACGCCGAGCGCGTGCTCGATGCGGTCGAGGCCGTCATCGAAGGCCGCGCCAGCCAGGCGCAGGCCGAGATGCAGATCGGCCAGCGCGCTCTCAAGTTCATTCCCATGGCCGAACTGCTGGCCGTGCGTGACCGCTACCGCTGGGAGGTGCGCGCACAACGCGCCGCCGCCAGCGGCATGCCCGGCGTGGGCACGCTCAACGTGAGGCTCTGACGACATGGCAGCCCTGATGCAGACCCTGCGCGCGTTGTTCAGCGCCGCGCCCGCGGCCGGCCCGCAGCGCCGCCGCTTCGACGCCGCCGTGGTCAACCGCCTCACCGAGAGCTGGCTGGCCACGCAGAACACCATCGACCAAGAGCTGCGCGGCGATCTCGACCGCCTGCGCCGCCGCAGCCGCGACCTGGCCAAGAACAACGAGTACATGGCCAAATTCCTGCGCATGGTGCGCAACAACGTGGTGGGCCAGCAGATGGTGCTGCAAAGCCGCCCCATGGACGGCCAGCAGATCGACCGCCTGGCCGCCGCCGCTGTCGAGGCGCACTTTGCTCGCTGGTGCCGTCCGCGCGAGTGCGACGCCGCCGGCCGCCAGGGCTTCTGGAGCCTGATGCGCGCCGTGGCCACCGACCTGCCGCGCGACGGCGAGCTGCTCATTCGCCTGCGGCCCGGCCGCGGCACCTACGGCCTGCAGCTGCAGGTGCTGGACGCCGAGCGCATCGACACCCAGTACAACGTCGACCGCAGTGCCGGCGGCAACGCCATCGTCATGGGCGTGGAGGTCAACGAAGACCACCGGCCGGTGGCCTACCACCTGCGCCGCCGCGCGCCGGGGCAGAGCGGCTTCCAGGCCGGTGCCGTGGAGCGCGAGCGCGTGCCGGCCGAGCAGATCATCCACGCCTTCCTGCCGCTCGAGCCCGAGCAGACCCGCGGCGTGCCGTGGGCGCACGCGGCCATGCGTCGCCTCAACGACCTGGGCGGCTACCGTGAGGCGGCCGTCATCGCCGCGCGCATCGGCGCCAGCAAGATGGGCTTCTTCACCACGCCCGAGCCCGATCAGATGGCCCAGGGCACTGGTGCCGACGGTGTGCCGTACACCAACGCCGAGCCCGGGCAGTTCGGCACGTTGCCGCCCGGTGTGGGCTTCCAGCAGTTCGACCCGGCCTACCCGCACGAGCAGTTCGACGCGTTCACCAAGGCCACGCTGCGCGGCATCGCCTCGGGCCTGGGCGTCAGTTACAACAGCCTGGCCAACGACCTGGAGGGCGTCAACTTCTCCAGCATCCGCAGCGGCGTGCTGGAAGAGCGCGACGAGTGGATGGTGCTGCAGGACTGGTTCATCGAGCAGGTGCTCGACCCCATCTTCGAGCAGTGGCTGCGCCTGGGCCTGGCGGCCGGCGCCATCACGCAGATCAGCCGCAACGGCGAAAGCGCGCTGCCCATGGCCAAGCGCGCCAAGTTCGAGCAGCACCTGTGGATGCCGCGCCGCTGGGGGTGGGTGGACCCGCTCAAGGACGTGCAGGCCGCCGTGCTGGCCATCGAGAACCACCTGGGCACCGTCACCGACTACAACGCCCGCAACGGCGTCGACATCGAAGACGTGCTCGCCACCAAGCAGCGCGAGAAAGAGCTGGCCGCTCAGTTCGGCATCAACTGGGGCACAGGTTCATCGCCGGCGGGTGTGGGCGGCGCCCAGGCTACCGACGCACAAGCCGAAGCCGGCGACGCACAGCAGGCATAGCGGCCGCCGTTTGCCTTATCCGCGGCCGCGTGACTGGCGAGAGTGCCAGTCATGGATGGCCAAGCCCTCGCAAACCGCTACGCGCCAGGCACCCGTGCCACGCGCGCGCTGAGCCTGTCCGCCGACCGCGCCGCGGTCGACGAAGAGGCCCGCACCGTCACGCTCGCCTTCAGCTCGGAAGAGCCGTATGAGCGTGGCTGGGGCGTCGAGGTGCTCGACCACCAGGCCCGCAGCATCAAGCTCGACCGGCTCACCACCGGCGGCCCGCTGCTCATGGACCACGACAGCCGCGACCAGGTCGGGGTGATCGAACAGGTGCAGATCGGTGCGGACCGGGTGGCCCGCGCTGTGGTGCGTTTCGGGAGAAGCGCGCGCGCCTCGGAGGTCTTCCAGGACGTGGTGGACGGCATCCGCCGCAACGTGTCGGTGGGATACGTGATCCACGAGGCCGTGCTCGAGAGCGAGCGCGACGGCGTGGGCACCTACCGCGTCACGCGGTGGGAGCCCTACGAAGTCTCGCTCGTCAGCGTGCCGGCAGACCCCACCGTCGGCGTGGGCCGCAGCGCCGAGCTGCCGCCTGCTGCGGGCCCTGCAGCCAGTGAACCGCAACCCCAGGCCGAAGAGCGCACCGCCGCCCCGGCCGCCACCCGTGAGGCCATCACCATGACCGAGAAGACCATCGACCCCGCTGCCGAGCAGCAGCGCGGTGCCCAGGGCGAGCGCGACCGCGTCGCCGCCATCATCGCCATCGGCGAAGAGTTCCGCGCCCACGGCGTGGACAAGCTGGCGCAAGACGCCGTGCGCAACGGCACGCCGCTGGACGAATTCCGCGCCGCCGCCATGGCCCGCCTGGCCGCGACGACCAAGCCCAACCCCGACATCGGCCTGACCAAGCAGGAAGCCCAGCGCTTCAGCTTCGTGCGTGCCCTCAACGCGCTGGCCAACCCCAACCACCGCCCCACGCAAGAGGCCGCCGCCTTCGAGCTGGAAGTGGGCCGCGCCGCCGCCGAAAAGGCCGGCAAGGCCAGCCGCGGCATCATGGTGCCCACCGACGTGCTCAAGCGCGACCTGCTGGTCGGCACCAACACGGCCGGCGGCCACACGGTGGCCACCGACCTGCTGGCGCAGGACTTCATCGAGCTGCTGCGCAACCGCATGGTCATCATGGGCATGGGCGCGCGCATGCTCACCGGCCTGGTGGGCAACATCGCCATCCCGCGCCAGAGCGGCGCCGCCACCGCCTACTGGGTGGCCGAGAACTCGGCGCCCACCGAAAGCCAGCAGGCCTTCGACCAGGTGACGATGAGCGCGAAGACCATGGGCGCCTTCACCGACATCAGCCGCAAACTGCTGCTGCAGTCGAGCATCGACGTGGAAGCCTTCGTGCGCCAGGATCTGGCCACGGTGCTGGCCCTGGAGCTGCAGCGCGTGGCCATCAACGGCAGCGGCACCTCGCCCGAGCCGCGCGGCATCCTCAACGTGGTGGGTATCGGCTCGGTGGCCGGCGGCACCAACGGCCTGGCGCCCACCTTCGCGCACATGATCTCGCTCGAGACCGAGGTGGCGCAGGACAACGCCGACGTGGGCACGCTGGGCTACCTCACCAACGCCCGCGTGCGCGGCAAGCTCAAGAGCACCGAGAAGGCCACCAACACCGGCGCCTTCGTGTGGGAAAACGGCGCCACGCCGGTCAACGGCTACCGCGCCGAGGTCACCAACGCGGTGCCCAGCAATCTCACCAAGGGCACCAGCTCGGGCGTGTGCTCGGCGGTGATCTTCGGCAACTGGGCCGAGCTCATCATGGGCATGTGGGGCGGCCTCGACCTGATGATCGACCCCTACACCGGCAGCACCGCCGGCACCGTGCGCGTGGTGGCCCTGCAGGACGTGGACATCGCCGTACGCCACGCCGAGAGCTTCTCGGCCATGGTCGACGCGCTGACGACCTGAGCCGCCGCGCACCGGGCTGGCCGCCATGCTCGTCGAGGACTTCGACTGCTACTTCGATGCCTGGGGCGTGGACGCCACGCTCGCGGGCATCGGGGTGCGCGGGCTTCTCGACGTGCAGAGCGTGGACGAGTTCGGCGCCATCACCCAGGGGCCCACGTTCCTGCTCAAGCCCGCCACCGCGGTGGGCCCGAGCGCGGGTCAGGCCCTGCAGGTGGGCAGCGAGGCCTACACCGTGCGCCAGGTGCTGAAGGAGCCGCCCGACGGCGCCCTGCAGCGCCTGGTGCTGGCGAGGGCCTAGCGCCATGGCGCTGGCCGCTGCCCAGGTGGTGGACGCGCTGGCCGCCCGGCTGGCGCCCATGGCCGCGGCCGGGCTCGGCGCGGGCGGCGTCAAGACGAGCCGCCTGTGGCCCTGGGCCGAAGACGAGCTGCCCGCCTGCCGCGTGTACGCGGCCGACGAGCCCGTCGAGGCCGTGGGTGGCATGGCCGAGCCCATCAACGAGCACGCGCTGGCGGTGGATGTGCAGTTCACCGTGCGCGCCGTGGCTGACGCCGACGACGCCATGCACGCCCTGGCCGAGCAGGCCCTGCCGCTGCTCTTCGCCGCCCCGGTGCCCTACGGCCTGCGCCTCACCGGCATCAACCGCAACACCGCGACCGAGGGCGAAGCCGCGGTCGCGCAGATCACGCTGCAGCTGGGCACGACGTTCCACGTCAACCCGGCCACGCCCCACGTCTTCCTGAGCTAGGAGCGCCACACATGGCCATCACCCTCGCAACCGGCACCCAGGTGGCCATTGCGTCCACCTACGGCAGCGCCGTCAACATGACCGCCATCACCAACGCCGCCGAAGCGGTGGCCACGCTGGCCGCCAGCCACGGCGTGGTGGTGGGCGACTTCCTCGAGGTCACCTCGGGCTGGGACCGTCTCAATGGCCGCATCGTGCGCGTGAAGACGGTGGCCACCAACGACATCACCTTCGAGGGCATCAACACCGTCAGCACCAGCCGCTACCCGGCGGGCACGGGCACCGGCACCATCCGCCGCATCACCGGCTGGACGACGCTGAGCCAGATCACCGCCAACATCAACGTGGCCGGCGGCGACCAGCAGTTCGAGGACATCACCACGCTGTCCGACACGGTGCAGAAGCAGATCCCGACCACGCGCTCGCCCGTGCAGGTGACGCTGCCCGTGTTCTACGACCCGAGCCTGTCGTGGTGGGCAACGGTCAGCAGCGCGGCCGAAAGCGCCACGGCCACGGCCATCCGCATGGTGTTCCCCAACGGCTCGCGCCTGGTGGCCAACGCCTACTGGTCGCTGCGCCAGGTGCCCACCATCGAGGGCAGCACGCTGCGCGGCCAGGTCGACGTGAGCTTCTTCTCCGACCCGACCAGCTACGCCACCTGATGCCGCTCATCCAGCGCGAGGCGGTGGCGCCCATGGCGCTGCCGCGCGAAGAGCACCCGGTGCCCGAGGCCGGTGGCGACGTGGTGGTGCAGGGCATGGATCTGGCCCAGTTCCAGCGCTTCGCCGCCGCCCAGCGCCGGGCCGCCGAGCCGCGCGAGGGCGAGACCGACGCCGAGGCGCGCGAGCGCTCGGGCGTCGAGCTCGTGCCCCTGCTGCTGCACCTGTGCGTGCAGGCCGGCGACGGCCAGCCGCTGTACAGCCCCTCGGAGTGGGGCGCCTTTGCGCGCCTGCACCCCGACCGCACGGTGCTGCTGGCCGAGGCGGCCACCCGCCTGTCGGGCCTGGGCGACGAAAAAAAAGCCTAGAGGCCAGCCCCGAGCTGCGCGCGCTGCACGAGCTGGCCACCCACCTGAGATGCACCACCACATGGCTGCAGCAGCACATGAGCGCACAGGAGTTCGCCCGCTGGCAGGCCTGGCTCGACGCGCACCGCATCGGCCCGGTGTGGGATGCGCTGCGCCACGCCGAGCTGCTGGCCGCGCTGCACAACGGCGCCATGGCCAAGCCCGACAAGCAGCCATTCCGCGCGGCCGACTTCATGCCGCCCGACCCGTGGGCGCCGCCGCCGCCGCGCATGCTCAGCCCGGCCGACGAGCGGCTGGCCGCCATGTTTGCTGGGGGGCTTGAGCCATGAGCCGCGCCGCCATCACCCTGGCTGCCACCGACGAGACCGCTGGCGCCTTCGCGGCCGTCAAGGCCCGGCTGGCCGGCGTGGGCGCCGAGGCCTCGGCGCTCACCGCCCGCTTCGCCAGCGTGGCCGGCGGCATCACCGCACTGTTGGGCGGCGTGGGCCTGGGCGCCTACTTCAAGCAGATCACCGACGGCATCGACCGCCTCAACGACCTGAAAGACGCCACCGGCTCGAGCGTCGGCAACCTCAGCGCGCTGGAAGACGTGGCCGCGCGCACCGGCACCAGCTTCGAGACCGTGAGCGCGGCGCTGGTCAAGTTCAACGGCGCGCTCAGCGGCGCCAAGGCTGGCACCGAGGCGGCCGAGGTGTTCAAGCGCCTGGGCCTGGACGTGGCCAAGCTGAAGGCGCAAGACCCGGCCGAGGCCTTCCGCCAGGTGGCGGTGGCGCTGAAGGGCTTTGCCGACGACGGCGACAAGGCGCGCGCGGTGCAGGTGCTCTTCGGGCGCAGCCTGCGCGAGGTGGCGCCGCTGCTCAACGACGTGGCCGAGGCCGGGCGCCTGAATGCCACGGTGACCGAAGAGCAGACGCAAGAGGCCGAGAAGTTCAACAAGCAGCTGGCGCAGCTGAGCAAGAGCGCGGCCGACGCGGGCCGCTCGCTGGTGAGCGAGCTGCTGCCCGGCATCAACCGCACGCTGGAGGCCTTCAACCGCGCGCGGCAGAGCGACCGCGGGCTGTTCGGCACCTTCTTCGACCAGCTGCGCGAAGACGCCCTGCGCGCACGCCTGCAGGGCATCACCGACGAGATCGAGGCCATGACGCCGGCGGTGCAGCGCGCGCAGCGCGTGCTGGCCGAAACGCCCACCAGCATCTTCGCCAAGCAAACGCTGGCCGACTTCCAGGCCCTGCGCGAGAAGGCCGACCAGTACCGCGAGGCGCTCGACAAGGTGGCCCCGGCCAACGAGGGCGGCGGGCGCGTCAACGTGCAGGCGCCCAGCATCGGTGACATCGGCAAGGGCGACAAGATCAAGACCCAGGTGAGCGAGTTCGATAAGTACCTCGACAAGCTGCGCGCCGGCCTGCTGGCCACGCAGCAGCTCACCGCCGAAGAGCAGACCCGCATCGACATCAACCGCGGGCTGCTGGGCGTGCTGAGCGAAGGGCAGAAGCAGCAGGCGCTGGCGCTGGCCAGCGCGCTCGACAGCACGCGCGCACTGCAAGGCTCAGCCAAGGCCTACGCGGCGTTGCAGGAAGAGGGGCGCCGCGTCACCGAGGGTCTGCGCACCGAGCAGGAGAAGCTGGCAGAAACGACGGCACGAGTGGAGGTGCTGGCATCGGCTGGCGTCATCACGTGGCAGACCTATGCGCGGCAGGTCACCGGCGGCATCAGCGAAGCCGTGGCTGCCGTCGACCAGCTGGCCCAGTCTCTGCCCAAGCTGGGCCCGCCGCTGCAGGGCGCCAGTGCACAGGCCCGCGCGCTGGCTGGCGATCTGCGCAGCGCCCTGGGCGAGAGCATCGTGGCCGCTCTGGAGGGCAGCAGCCGGCGCATCGAGGACATCTGGAAAAACCTCATCAAGCGGTTGGCGGCGCAGGCCATCGAGGCGCAGCTGTACAAGCTGCTTTTCGGTGAGGGCTACGGCTCGACCACAAGCACCATGGGCGGCTTGGTGGAGTTTCTGGGCAGCCTCGGCGGCGGCGCGCGGGCGTCAGGCGGCCCGGTGTACGCGGGCAGGCCCTACCTGGTGGGCGAGAAGGGCCCCGAACTCATGGTGCCGCGCCAGTCCGGCACCGTGCTGCCCAACGGCGCCATGGTGGCGGCCGCTCCAGCCAGCGGCCCGGTGTTCAACACCTACATCCAGGGCGACGCCAGCGCCAGCACGCTGCGCGCGATTCGCGCCAGCCAGGCGCAGCAGGCGGCGCGTCTTCTCAACCGGCAGAGGTACTGAGGCATGGCCACCATCGACCTGCCGGCCAGCCCGGCCTTCGCCGGTGCCGCCTTCAGCCTGGGGCTGGATGTCACCGAGAGCGGCTTCCAGGGCTTCTACACCGGCAACCGCCAGGCGCAGAGCACGCTGTCGGACCGCTTGACCGGCCTGCTGACCCTTCCACCCTGCGCGGCCGCAGCCGCCGCCGACCGCGAAGCCCTGCTCATGCAGCTGCGCAGCGCCGGCGACTGGCTGCGCATGGGCTTGCCGCACCGCCGCGTGCCGCGCGGCACCATCAGTGGGCTGCCGGTGGTTGGTGCTGCCGCCGCGGCGGGCGCTCGCTCGCTGGTCATCGCCAGCGCAGGCAGCAGCGCCAACCTGCTGGCCTTCAGCAGCTTCGACACCGACAGCAACGCAGACGGCCTGGCCGACTCGTGGGCGCCCTACGCGGCCGGCACCACCGGCGCGGTGGCGCGCAGCACGCCGTCGGCCGCGCCTTTCCCGGTGCACGGCGTGCGCTGGCAGCGTGTCACCGCCTCGGGCCTGGGCGCCGGGGCAGGTGACGCGGCCGGTGTGTCTCAGACCATCACGCTGCCGGCTGGCGCCGCTGGGCGGCAGGCCTGCTTCAGCGGCTACCTGTACGCCGGCTTCCCGGGGCACGGCGCCCGGTTGCAGGTGGACTGGTTCGGCGCCGGTTCAACCTACCTGGCCAGCACTCTCCAGCAGGTCACGCCCACGGGCGCCTGGCAGCGCTTCGCAGTGGCCGGCACGGTGCCGGCTGGCGCTGTGCAGGCGGCCTGCTACGTGTTCGCCAACTTCGGGTTCGGCGGCTTCATCGAGCTCAATGTCGACGCTGCGCAGTTCGAGCTAGACGCGGCTGCGCCAGGCGCGTACACGCCCGGCGCCACGCTGCTGGGTGGCGACGTGCTGGGCGTTGGCGGCAACCTGCTGCTGGTAGGGCCTGCCGGCGCGCAGTTCAACGAGGCCGGCACCGCCACCGTGCCGCTGGTGCTGCCGCTGCCCAAGGCTCTGGCCAGCGGTGCCGCGGTCGCCTACGCCGGGCCCACCGGTGTGTGGGAGTACGCCGGGCAGGGCATCCAGTTCGACTACGGCCCGGGGATCATGCAGGGGCCGGTGGTGATTCCGTTCCGGCAGGTGGTGGTGTGAGGGCGCTCAACACGGCTGCGCAGGCCTTGCAGGCGCGTGCCCTGGCCGGCGAGAAGATCCCGGTGGTGCCCCTGCTGTACCTGGGCCTGCCGGTGCCGCAGCGCTGGGCGCTGGGCGGCACGGCACTGGTCTGGGGCGGCTTCACCTGGGAAGCGCAAGACGTGGCCCTTCAGGAGGTGGCAGACGAGCTGGGCGACCCTTCGGGCTTGAGCATCACGCTGCCGGGTGTCACCACCAGCCAGGTGGCGCTGGCGGTTGGCGCCGATGTCGAAGGCGCGCCGGTCACGGTGTACCTGGCCTGGGTCGACCCTGCCACCGCCGAAGTGGCCGACGTGCTGCAGGTGTGGTCTGGCGAGCTCGACCAGCCCGGCTGGCAAGATGGCCCGCAGGCCCTGGTGCAGCTCACGGCCGAGCACCGCGCCACCATTGCCGCGCGGCCGCGCGTCAGCCGCTACACCCACGACGAACAGCAACGCCTGTACCCGGGCGACACCGCGCTCAACTTCGACCCCGCCACCGACGCCGCGGCGCTGGTGTGGCCGGCGGCCAGCTTCTTCAAGGTGCCCGAGTGAGCAGCCTGGGCAGCCTGTTCCGCATCGGCGTTGCCTACGTCGTCAGCGCCTACACCGGGCAATGGCAGATTTTCGCCTCGCAGCTGGAGAGCGAGCGCCAGCGCCGCAAGCGCGACAAGGCCAATCGTCGCGCGCGGCGGCAGTTCAACGAGGCGCAGAAAGACCGCCTCGAGATGCTGGACTTGCAGCCCGACGCGCCGCGCACGCTGTGCCTGGGGCGCGTGCGATACGTGGAGGGTGTGCGCCGGCGCTGGAGCAGCGGGGTGCACAGCGAGATCCTCACCATGGTGGTGAGCTTCGCCGGGCACGAGATCGACGGTTTCGAGCAGTGGTACCTGGACGACCAGGCCGTCACGCTGGACGGCGACGGCTACGTGCAGGAGACGCCCTACCGCCGCATCGATGGTTCGCCCACCGTCGCCACCGGCACGCTCAACGGCAGCGGCGGTGCCACCATTGCACTTGCAGGCGCCCCGGCGCCAGGTACCCCGGTGTTTGCCACCTACTTCCGGGACGGTGGCAAAGATCAGGGCCCGGTGGCGGTGAGCGTGAGCGGCAGCACGGCCACGCTGAGCGGTGGCCCCGCAGGTGCGCCGGTGCGCGTGAACTACACCCTGGGCGTTGTGCGCCGCTTCGTGCGCATCCGCCCGTACCTCGGCACCGCCGGCCAGAACGTGGGCGCCGCCCTGGCCGCCGAGTACCCGGGCAAGATCACCGCCACCGACCGCTTCGCCGGCATCGCCCTGGCGGTGGTGGATGTCACCTACGACCCCGACGTCTTCCCGCAGGGCGTGCCGGCTGTCACGGCGGTCTTCCGCGGTGCCCACTGCTACGACCCGCGCACCGCCACCACGGCCTGGACGGAAAACCCCGCGCTGCACGCGCTGCACTACGCCCGCTGGCAGCATGGCTGGGCGCTGCGCACGCAAGACTACCGCGAGGCCGACTTCTCGGCCGCTGCTACCGTGTGCGAGCAGACCGTGGGCTACACGCTCACGGCCACCGGGGGTGGCACCACGGTGGTGAACCTGCCGCGCTACCGCTGCGGCATCACCATCGGCAGCGACGTCGACCACGGCCAGGCCATGCAGGAGATCCTGGACACCATGGCCGGCAGCGCAGGCTGGGCTGGTGGCGTGTGGCGCATGCGCGCCGGCGTCATGGCCGCGCCGGTGGCCGACATCGACGCCAGCTGGCTGGTGCGCGGGGTGGACGAGTCCGGCGAGGCCGACGACGACCCGGTCATCCAGGCCGTGCAAGCCTACCCGCGCGAGCGCCGCATCAACATCGTCACCGGCCGCTGTGTCGACCCTGCGCAGCGCTACCAGCTGCTGCCGTACCCTGCCGTGCGCGACACGGTGCTTGTGGCGGCCAAGGGCGAGCGGCCGGAAGAGCAGGACGTGGTGGGCTGCAACCACATTGCCCACGCGCAGCACCTGGCCAGCATCGCCATCCGTGAGGCGCAGGCGGGGCTGCGGCTCGAAATGCGCTGCGGCGTGCAGGCCCTGCCGCTGGAGCTGCTGGACGTGGTGCGTCTCACGCTGCCGCGCTACGGCATCAGCAGCAAGCCGCTCGAGGTGGTGGGCTGGAACTGGGGGCCGCAGCAGCCCATCACCCTGCGCTGCGCCGAGATCAGCGCCGACCTGTTCACGCCGCTGGCGGTGTTGACGGGCCGCGACCCCGCGCCCGACAGCACCCTGCGCCGGCCGTGGGAAGTGGAAGCGCTGGGCGCGCTCACGGTCACCAGTGGCACGGTGGCGCTCAGCGACAACGGCAGCATCCTCACCCGCACCCAGGTGGAGTGGCCGGCCGCCACCGGCGAGAACGTGCGGCAGGGCGGCTGGGTGGAGGTGCAATACACCCGCGCCGACGAAGACCCGCCAGCCGGTGACTGGGCCAGCGTCAGCGAGCAAGGCCGTGCCACCCGCGCAGTGGTGGCTGGGTTGCAGGCCGGTTACCTGTACCTCTTCCGCGCGCGGGCGGTGCAGGCACTGCCACTGGTGCGCGGGCCGTGGACGCAGCCGGTGCTGCACAAGATCACCGGTGTGCCCGCCGTGGGCACCGATGGGCTGGCGCCCAACGCGGCCACCGAGTTCTACAGCGTGACGCCCAGCTCCAGCGTCACCGTGACGCAGGTGCGCACCACGCCAGACGCCTACGTGCGCAACACCGAGTTGGCGGTGGTCACGTTCACGCCAGAGGCCAGCGGCACCGCGGTGATCTATGCCGAGGCGCGGGGCTCCTACACCGAGGCCGCTGGCGTGCTCGCGGGGCCGCAATACAGCATCCAGAACGCGGCCGGCGCATACGACGGCTGGAACGAGCGCGAGGAAACCATCCCTGCGAGCTCGACGCGCATGTTCAGCATGGCGACCAGCCGTCGATTCGCCGTGACCGGCGGCGTCACGTACACCTATGGCTTCGTGGCTGCCAAGTTCTCGGCTGTCGACACGTTCATCGCCGACAACATCCAGATGCGGGTGGAGGTCATCAAGCGATGAGCCCCCGCCACGACAACACCGCCAGAGTGCCCAGCCAGGGCGCCGCACCATCACCGCAACCAGAGAGGACAGACCCATGATAAACACACTGCGGGAGTGGCTGGCCAGCGTGCTGGAGCGCGCGGCAAAGGCGGTGCGGCCACAAGGTGCGGGCGGCCCCGGGCCGCGGCCCAAGTGAAGCGCGCCGCCTTGATGCTGGCGGTGGCCGGCGCGCACTCGGCGTACTACCTCGCGCCTGCCGATGGCGCCGCCCGGCCGTGGGTGGCCTACGTGGGCACCCACGCGCTGGTGGTGGTGGCGCTGTGGCTCCTGTTGCCGTGGGCCAGCTCTGGCCGCCAGGAGTGGCTGGCCGCCACGGGTGCGGTGGCGTGCTGGTGGGGGATCCTCGAGTCGGCCCAGGCGGTGGTGTGCTCGGCGCTGATGTGGGGCACCCTGAGCACGGCCGACCTGTGCGAGCAGGCCTGGGGGTACGAGGTCTATGCCGCAGCCGCCGCGCTGGGCCTGGCCTGGGTGGTGGCGGGTGCGCTGCGCGGCCGACCGCGCCAAGGGGGTGGCCATGGCTGAACCCAACAGCGCCACCGCAGTCGGCGTCAGCGCCTTTGGCGTGGCGGCCATCAGCGCGGTGCTAGGCCCGGTGGTCGGGCCCTGGGCCATGGTGCTGGTGGGCGCCTTCCTGGGCGCGGTGTGGGCCGTGGCCGATGCCGACACCGCCACCGTGCGGGCTGGCGTGCCGGTGTTCCTGCGCGGCTTCATCGCGGCCACGCTGTTCACCGGCGCGCTGGCGGTCATCGCCGCGCCGCACCTGGGGGCCGCCGCCGAGATCCTGCTCTTCCCGCTGTCAGGCCTGCTGGCCTGGCAGCACCGCCGTGTGCCCGAGGCGCTGGACTGGGCGCTGCAACGCATACGCGGCGGCCGCGGCGGTGGTGGCAGTAACGATGGTGGGGGCGCGACATGACGGCAGTGGTGGGCCTGGTGATGATGGGGCTGGCGTTCCTGGTGGCGGTGCGCCTCACGCGCGCCAGCCACCTGGCACACCGCGCCGGCGCGGCGCTGGCGGCTGGCACTGGCGTGCTGCTGGTGCTGGCCGACACCGTGCGGCCAGGCCTCATGCCGCTGGCGGTGGCGGCGTTGTGTGTGTGCCTGCTGTGGTTGGCGTTGGCGCCGCCCGCGCCGCGGCGGCCGCAGAGGCTGGACGGCCGGGAGGGCAGCTCATGATCTCGGTGGCCACGCTGGTGGCGGCCGGTGTGCCGCCGACGCAGGCGCGCCTGTTCGCCGAGCCACTGGCGGCGGCCTGCGCCAGATTCGGCATTACCACCCCGGCGCGCGTTGCGGGGTTCGTGGCGCAGTGCCGCGTCGAGAGCGCTGATTTCACGCGCCTGGAAGAGAACCTCATGTACACCCGGCCTGAGCGGATCCGCGAGGTGTGGCCCTCGCGCGTGCCCAGCCTGGCCGATGCGGCGCCGCTGGCGCGCAACCCGCAGCGGCTGGCGAACCGGGTGTACGCCAGCCGCCTGGGCAACGGCCCCGAGGCCAGCGGCGACGGCTGGCGCTACCGCGGCCGCGGCCTGAAGCAGCTGACGGGCCGAGCCAACTATGCCGATGCCGCCACGGCGCTGGGGCGGCCGTACCTCGAGCAGCCAGACCTGGTGGCCATGCCGGCAGACGCCTGCCTCACCGCGGCGTGGTACTGGCACACCATCAAGGGCAACGTGCTGGCGGACAGTGCGCAGTGGGACGCCATCACCCGCGCGGTCAACGGGCCCGGCATGCTGCAGGCCGACCTTCGGCGGCAGTACGCCGAGCAGGCGGTGGCGGCCTTCGCGTGAGCTGGTCGGCCCTGCTGCTGGCGGCGGCCCTGGCCGGCCTGGCGCTGGGCGGTGCGGGCGCGTGGCAGGTGCAGGCTTGGCGCTGGCGCGCGGCCGACGCTGAGCGGCTCGAGCTGGAGCGCGAGGCGCGCCGCGCTCAGGAGCGCACGGCCGATGCTGCGGCGCTGGCGCACGAGCGAGACCGCGCGGCCATCCGCGTGCAGCAGCGCATCATCACGAGGGAGGTGGAGCGTGTGGTCGAGAGCCCTGTGTACCACGACGTGTGTCTGGATGCTGACGGCCTGCGCATCGTTGCCCAGGCCGCAGGAGCCGCAGCCGATCCCGGCCAACCTGCGCCAGCCCTGCCCGCCGCTTCCGCCGCCCGCTGACGGCACCGGCGCCGCCGTGCTGCGCCTGCTGGTGGAGTGGGCCGGCCTGTACCGCGAATGCGCCAGCCGGCAGGCTGAGCTGGTGCGCGCGGTTTCTGGCGTAACTTCTGCGCCAGAGCGGTGATTTTCCCTCGTGCTAACCCTGCGCCATCATGGGCGTGTGGGCCCTAGCATCAGCCGCTTGCACCTGTCCACCCCCTAGAGCAAGTACCGCAATTCAGCGCATTTGGGCGCAACCACGCGCGACACTTCGGCGTCACTTTTGGCGCTGGTTTCGGCGCGGCGTAGGTTTCCATGTTCGATGCGAGGGCGGCCAGGGCGCTGAGGCCGGGCGATCATCTCACGGTGGACGGCGCGCCAGGCCTGCGCCTGGTGGCCACCGAAACGCGCCGCACCTGGGTCTACCGCTACAAGAGCCCGGTGGATGGCCGCATGCGCCAGCTGCGCCTTGGACACTGGCCCGGGATGGGCCTGCCAGCCGCGCTGGCGGCCTGGGAAAGGGTGAAGCAGCAGCGCGACGCCGGTGGTGATCCTGCAGCCGAGAAGCGTAAGCGCTGGACTGAGGCTGCGGGCCAGGCTAGGGCGGCTGCCTACACGGTGCTTCGGGCCTGCGATGACTACCTAGCGGACTACGCGCACCAGGTGGCGCCGAAGACCTACGCCGAGGCGGAGCGCATCCTGGAGGTAGAGCTCGACGTGCTGGCGCAGCGGCCGGCGGCCAGCATCACGCGCGCCGATGCCTTCGACCTCCTGCAGCCGCTGCAGCAGGCCAGGCCTGTCATTGCGCAGCGCCTGCGGCAGCTGCTGGGTGCAGTGTGGGACCGGGCGCTCGACGCCGGCCGGCTGCCGCCAGAGACGCCCAACTGGTGGCGGCTGGTGATGCGCGGCAAGCTGCCCAGCAAGGGCAAGATCGTCGGCGGCAAGCACCAGGGCGAGGCCAAGCGTGTGCTGGCCGAGGCCGAGCTGGCGGTGCTGCTGCCATGGTTGCCCAACTTCACGCGCGACATCGAGGACGCGCTCACCCTGGTGTTGTGGACGGGCTGCCGCGGCGCCGAGGTGGTGGCCATGGAGGCTGGCGAGGTGGCGGAAGAGCTGGATGGGTGGTGGTGGACGGTGCCGAGAGCAAAGCTCAAGATGCGGCGCAATCCGCTGCTGACGGATCTGCGGGTGCCGCTGGTCGGCAGGGCGCTGGCGGTGGTCAAGCGGCGCGTGGCGGCTCAACCTGCAGGCTGGGTTTTCCCGTCACGCGGCGCAAGCGGTCACCTTGAGCAGAAGGCTCTTGGCGTAGCGGTCTGGTGCCACATGCCTGGGTGCGAGCTGCGCAAGGAATGGGTGCGGCCGCGGCTGCCGGTGGCTGGGTGGTCGCCGCATGACCTGCGGCGCACCGCCCGCACGCTGCTGGCGGCGCTGGGATGCCCGGCCGAGGTGGCCGAGGCCATCCTGGGGCACATGCTGCCTGGCGTGCAGGGCACCTACAACCGGCACGCCTACGACGCCGAGCGGCGCGTGTGGCTGCAGCGGCTTGCTGACCGGTTGGAGGTGCTTGCTGCTTCGTCGCATTAACGCGCATGGTTGGTATAAGAAACAACCACTTAGCGGCGCCTGCGTGGCGTTATGCGACTGGGTTTGTTGCCTAATTCTTGTTAGGCCCGCTACTCACTCGACCTGTTCCCATGGCCGCAGCATGTTGCAGGTCGGCCCCTTGCCTGCTGCCTTGCGCGCCTTGGCCCACATCTGCGGCGCCAGCGCGGACATGGAGAGCATCTCGCCGCCCTTGATGAGCGTCATCAGTCGTTCGCTCTCGTCTAGGTCATCGGGGTCTATGGTGTCCAGTACCTTCAGCGCCTCCACAATCCAGCGGCCAAGCGTTTCCATCTGGCCGTGCAGGCGCGCCAGCTCGTCGGCGGCTTCGCGCTTCAGCGCCGGGTCTGGGCTCCAGCCCATGCCATCCGCGCCTAGGTCTTCGCCTTGCGCGTCATCCCGCAGGCGCTCCACCAGTCCGCGCTTCGGCACGGCGGGCCTAACCCCTCGCTCAAGCGCCGACCCATCGCGGCGGTCGGCGTCTGTGGTGCTCGTGGATTCCTTGGTCATCGTTCCCCCGTTGCGCCGCTCAGGTCGGCCTTAGCTTGGACGTTAGCCGGCCATCAGCGGGCCGCCACGCTGCGCCCAATCCACCGCCAGCAGCAGTTGCGCCATGTCGTGCTGCGCGCTGGCTGGTGGCATCTTCGGTGCGCCAGCCTGCCGCAGCGCGCCGCCGTCGCTGGCGGTCAGGTCGGCAGCGTCAATCCAGCGGTGTTCGTTTTCGCCGTGAACTTGCACGCCACAGCGGGTTTCGTTTGGCTGGCTCGGGTACAGCACCAGCATGCCCAGCTTGCCGTCCACGCACAGCACGGGGTTGTCGCGGCCTGGGAGGCTCATCACTTGTTCTCTGTCCATCGTCGTTCCTTTCGCTCCGGCAACAGGCCGGCTAACTGGTCGCTCAAGCCGAAAACCAACGGCTGGCAACAGTGTGGTGTTACTCGGGCATTGGCGCAGCCGTTGTTTCCGGCTTAGCTCCAACGTTAGGCCCCACAGCCAGCATCGCGGGCCATGCGGCGAATCTGCGCATAGGCGCTGTCCAGCAGTTCGCGCAGCCTGCGGCACTCGGCTTCTAGGTCGCGCTTCTCCTGCACCACCACGCCGAACGCTTCCGCTGCGCCTTCCTCGGCCGCCTCTAGTTGCTGCACACGGCGCTGCCAGTGTTCGCTGCACTCGGTCGTCGCCTCACGCACGCACTGGCCGGCGTACTCCAGCACCTGCGCTTCGGTGAAGTGCGGCACCACCTCATCGGGAGGTTCTCCTTCCCAGCGCTCAGGCATTGGGTCGCTGGCGTCGTGCCACTGGTCCCAGCTCG
>JACCDR011800283.1_pt1 | contig 18480 bp, 19 predicted proteins | sample 7446431 | NCBI WGS metagenome assembly JACCDR01 (sample SAMN15323443, study PRJNA562643) | freshwater metagenome | isolation source: river surface water | place: USA:Blue River Watershed | collected 2017-08-17
GATCTTATATTCTTCGTCTTTAAAGATTTACCACCAAGTTTTTTATACTGAGTACTGTAACCACTTACTACAGGTACAGGTAACTTTGGAGGCATAATAAAATCATCACTACACCAAATACAGGTTTTCTTAGGATAAGCATCACGAGCAGCGATATAATCTGGATATAGTGGATGAACATCATTTGCTGGAAGATACCCACCATATTCATAAGGATGGAAACTAAAATTAGCTGGACGCCATATAGTACTCATTACACTTACAGGGTTCTCTAATCCCCAGGGTACTTTTAATTCTTCACCAAGGTACATTACCAGTCGTGCTAATTCAACAGCTTCAGCCTGAATAGCAGGATTAGCTTTTAGTTTCTTGGCAAAATGTGCAGCACCACTTACAGCCATATGAGTACATTCAGGAAATCCAAATACAAATTTAACATCATCACCAACCATAGAAATAATATCTTTCACATGTTTAGTTGTATCATAAGCATCAAACCACATACCAACTTTTACATGATTACCATTACGAGTAATACCCGGTTCATGCTGACCATCGAAACTCCATACTTCGTAACCATTTTTCAACCAAGGTGATTCCATTATGTCAGAACAACTGTATAAAAATATTGCTTTTTTCATTCCTTGAATTTCCGTTTCTCACTAAGGGTAATATTTTCTAAACCTTTTTCAAACTTTCGGTAATCCCTATTTTTAATACTCAAATACAATCTTCTTTGTAAATCTTCGGAAATTTGTTCATCAAAATTATCTTCAATATCTTCCAATAAATTAATAATGGAATTAATTGCATGACTTGCCCGATTCCCAAAAGTTTGTACTTTATCAGTAGGGTCACTGTAATTCATTATACTATCAAGTAATTTATCTTTTTTTGACATATAATTACAATCCTGAATTCATTCTGTTCTTGAGCTTATCACGTAGACTATTAATACCAGAAGTGGTATTAGATGGTGCTGGTGATGTGTTATTTTCAGTATTTAGTACAGAATTATTATCGGTACTTGCATTTGAGACTGGTGCTTGTTGAACAGTATTAGCACTTTGTTGTTTAAGTGCAGTACTCAATGCATTAGCTGAATATTTAAGAGCAGAAGCTGAACCAGCCAGTGTTGATTCTGGGTGATCGTATACACGCATAGTATCAACGTTAAATCCACATTTTACATGCGATCCAGAACTGTTACGAGTTTTAAGGAATTCCAGCATAATTTCACCACGTGCACGTAATGCCTCAGTATTACGAATACCAATTACGTTATCAGCAGTGTAAATTTTAGAAATACCACCAGCGATGTTTGAATGACTATATTCAGTTGTGTCAACACCAGTACGGTTTAACTGAGATGCAGATACAACAACAATATTAAATTCAGATGCAAGTGCACGTAGTTCTTCCGCAACAAATTTATCTTTCATGAATGTATCTGCTGCATTGCTGACTTTCGGTGAAGTAAGAAGATCAAGATAATCCACACAAAGATAATGAAGTTCCATTCCGGTTTTAACAAGATATTCTTTTAGATAAGCACGAATATCATGTACTGTGGTGGAACTCTCTGGCATACGTTTTACATAAAAAGAACCACGTTTCTTTTCCAGTACTTTAATTTCTGCTGCTGCATCTTCAATATTTGCCTGGATGTTCTTTTTAGAACGATCAAGCATCATACTGTCAATACGGTTGTTAACCAGATTCTCAGAAAGTTCAAGAGAAATATAAACACCATTCATCATACGTGCAGAAAAATTAACAGCAAGATTCTGCATTAGCATTGATTTACCACAACCTGAAGGTGCGAGAAATATTTCAAGTTCACCGGGACCAAACCCACCAAACAAACGAGCATCAACATCAACCCATCCAGTACTTACAGTACCTTGTTCATCAAATATTGCACGGATACGGGCTTCAGGATCTTCAAAGTAGTTTGAGCCTAAATCATTCTGTAATGAAACCTGCATTGCATCTTTGACAAGTTGCTCAAGTTGTCCGTACTTACGTTCCTGAACACATTTCATACCTTCATGCACTGCTTGTTCCAGTGCTTTATGTCGGCAGAAACTTTCAATTTTATCAAGATGCCCCTGATGATGTTCAGTACGGATTTCTTCTTTCTCAAATGTTGCAGTAGTTTCAGCTTCAATTTCTTTGAGTGGTGGTAACGTGTTGTACTTCTGAGAATAGTTTAGAACGAATTTTACAGTAGGTTGATATGCTTTATCAAAATACTCAGGTTTAATGATCCCCTGACAACGAACGAAAATTTCTGGTTCATTAAAAATTACATGCAAGATGTATTTTTGAAAATTTGGGTCATAATTTTTCACTTCCTGTGATACCATTTTTTTAAACTCCTAAATCCATTTATTCATTAATACCTTAATTTCAAATTCCGAATCGATAATGCTTTTACGCACTAATAATGAACTAAATAATCTTCCGTATTGTTTAGTTCCTTCTTCAAAATCTTTAATATATTCTACGCCATATAATGTGCGTTTAGTTCCCCAATCTGGTAATGAAACTGAAAAACCATTATCTAATGCCTGATTAATAGTTTTCAGACCATCTTTATCCCGGTCTGGAACAATAACTACTTTTTTACCTCTTTCCTGTGCCATCTTCAATTGTTCGATTTGTGTATCAGACATTTCATATGATCCAATACCCAATGAACCAGATAACGCAGCATCCAGTACACCTTCATGTACAAAAATAGTTTTTGTACGTGTATCATTTAATAAATCAAAATTATAGAATAAATTAACATTAACTTGGTTAAAATATTTTAACTTGGATGTTTCTTTGGTATCTCTTGCAGTATATCCAATTACCTGATCATTTATATAATAAGGGATTATATATCTGCGATACAAATCATTTTCTTGGTCTGGACACCAGTATAAATCTAAATCAAGCAAGTACTTATTTCTCTGATACACACTTTCAAGTACTTTAACGAACTGTGCAGGGACTTGTGGACAATTTGCCCATTCAAAAAAGGTTTTTGCAGTACTTGGTAATTGTCGTTGTGTGATCTTTTGGTAGATACTTGAGTTCGTGTGAGTATCAGTACTGTATTCACCTGAATCAGCCATATCTTTAGCAATTAAAGATAACTGCATTAATTCATGGGAACCAGCACCACACTTCTCTGCAAAATCAAGTAACTTATTATTCATTGGTAAACCGGGACGCCAGCCAGCTTTAAACTGACAGTTAAAGCAGTGGAAAGCATAACCTTCATTATCGAAGATATAAGAACCACGCACTCTTCCTGATTGACCATTATGACAAACGGGGCAGTTATGTTTAACCCAATGTCCCATATGTGGACATGGATTATTCATAAGCCCCGCTAAAATGTTTTGTACATCATTCATAATATCGTATCCTTCCATAGATACTGATAGTATAGCATATAATTAAATATTGTTTCAATTATCTTCTAATTAGTACTTTAGGCATTGTATTATATGGATTGTATTCTTTTCTAACTTGTACTTGAGTGATATTTTTGATTACCGGTGGAATACACACAACAACCCTTATCCACATGAAGTTACCTTTAAAGTTAAAAGGAACAATACCATTAGTTGGAATAGGAATACCATTCATATCTAGATCGTTTTTAATATATTCACATCCACCGAGTTTAATAGGGAACCATTTATAATTCTCTGTATCTTGTGGAACATCATTACTTAAACAACCCTGAAGTTGGTATCTTCCTATAAAATTATCAAAATAAAATGCAATAGTACTTAATCCGTCTACTAATCCATACTGAGTACCACATGGTACTGGATAACTTGCAAGTACATCATATTCTCCAATAACACCTTTTGCAATATCTTGTCTTTCTTTGTCTTTAAGAGACATAAAAGAAGCATTGCTTGAAGTACTTAATTCCGTACTGCCAACGAATTCTGGAGCGGCAAGGTTACTAATTTCTAATTCAGCACTGGCTTGATAATTTGTTCCAGTATAAAGATACTGTGTGCTAGGCACTAGTGGACTATTATCCTGAAGTACTTTACGTATACTCCATCTGTACTTTGAACCTATACTTAAATCCTGAATAACACCAGCAGGTACAACACAAGTATAATAAACTTTATTATCCATTGATAATGTAGGTCTGGATTGTCCTGCTTCTGATACCCATGAAGGTGCAGTTTTTTCCAGATTGCATTCAAATATTTTAGTATCGTTTCTGTTATCAAAAATACTAAAAATTAAATACTCATTTTCTTTTAATAAAGTATATTTTCCATCAGCATTATGTATAGTGAAACTTAGTGGGTTATTAGCCCCCCTGTATATAACCAGTTTCTTTTGATTAAAAGGAAGACTGAAATTCCCTAATGAAACTTCTTGGTTATATGGGTATGTATATACACCGTAATGAGACATATTATTCACCTATAAATAAATTTATAAAATCGTTATTTACATTATTTATTGGATGTTTACTATGAATACAAAACCTGCATTACCCTTTATCACCGTACTAACTTGTAATGGTGAGCAATATATTGGAGTACTAAAAATTAAAAGTAAACAATATATAACGTTGTACTGCTTCAATAACATGCCTGAAGTAGATAAAAATGAATTAATTGCCCTTGCTCAACAATGGTGGTGGCAGAGCAATCGTGCTATTCCAATTTCTCTTTTTATGAGAGAAGAAATGGAAGTATATGAAAAGTACACGGTAAGATTTAATACTGATTTGTGCTCAAATATAAAAGGTCCCTTAATTTCCCTGTCTGAACTACCAACAAAAAGAATCAAGAGACGTAATATTGCTCTTAAGAGGAAGAAGTAAGTTTTTCCACTAAAGCATTTAATTGAACAATAATTAATAAGCTATAACTATAAGCATGTGGTTTTTTAAAGTAATTTAATTTCTTTCCATTTGCATCTGTAGAAACGGTACTATAATCCCAAATCTGCTCACGAACTTCATCCCAAGAATTTAACGTTTGGCAATTTCTTTTGCCTGGACGTATCATAGCCAATATCATAGCCAATTCATCAATACTCTTAGGTTTCCACACATTAAGTAAAGATACATAATTCTTTAACTGGAATAATTGCTCACAAATTTCTGGATATAAAAATAAATCCCAATTTGGTTCAGTACTAGCCAGTACCTTAAGGTGCTCTCGATCTCTTACATTATCATAAGCACTAACATTAAGTAAATCTATTTTTTGATAACCTAATGCTTCTGCTTCTTTATATTGTATAGCTGCCAAGCCGCTAACTGGATCAACAGGAATATTATCTAAATGTATTCCGGTTTTATGAGGAATGAAACCATCCTCTGAAATAATTTCAGTACTTCTCACGCAATTCAGAATTTTAAGAACATCATCCCGATTTTTCATATCGATATCAATGTCCGTTCTGGCTTTACGATAATCCATTATCTCTCCAATTATTTTTGCTAATATCACTTACAATTTTATTAATTCTAGTACTCTGTTCGTTAGATTTTTGAACTAATTCCATAATCTTAGAGTTTTGTAAACGTAGTTGTTCTTTCAACTGAGAATTAGTATTTTGTAATTGATAGATTTGCTGAATCATAGTATCAATAATTTTTGGGTCTACTACCGTAAACTTTTCAGAACCCATTGTAATGGTGGTGGTTGCACCACGTTTCATAAATGAAGGAAGAGATGAGTTATCTTTTCCTTTTTTAGTTCTGGAATAGATATCTGATTTATCATAATCTTCGTTAATGTTTTTTTCTTCCATTATAATCCAAATCCTTTTAAATTATTTCTTATGGTTCTTACATCTTCTTTGTATCTTAATTGAATAGGAATCCATATAGATGGATCTATATATGTGATGAGATGCTGGTACTCACTGTCAGTAATTCTGCACAAAAGGTCATCAGCATTATTACTTGCATATATTAACCAAGGAGATATTTTACCGGATTCAAACCACTGTATTACACGTGTAATGGAAGCTTCTTTAAAAAAGGTATTCCAAGGATTTCCGGTTAATGTTTCCCAATCCATTAAAGCATGAATACTGCGATTCACTCCAGTTAACGGATGTTCATATCGGGTACACTTAAGTACCCAATCCTGATAGGTTTTATGTGAGCACCAAGCTTTAGAATTAATACCAGAAGTAATCAAATGTGTGATGAAATCTTCTGGTTTAAAAATATCGTTCTGAACAATATAAGTAGCTAATTCATCAAAATCATTAAACACTGAACTTTTGATGAAATATAAAAACTCTTCGCCGTCCTGTTGTACTTTTTTTGGAATACTCAGTTTATTGAATTCCATGAATTCTTTCCACATCATGAACGCAACTTTCATATGTCTGGTATCTTTTTCATTATACCTGTCACGTTTAATGCATTTATGCGATGTTAAAGTACTTTCTCTTTTGAATTTCCTGTTACAAAAAGGACATTGAAAATTTTCACTTCCCATATTTCTCTTGTTCCGTTTTATATTTTTTCATTAATGGTTTACGTTCGGTATCCTGATACCCCATATCCATAAGCATTTGCTCAAATTCTTTTTTGGATGTAAGCTTTAACATGATCTTATATTCACTAACATCAAACTGAGTACTTCCAGCTTCAGACATGGACTTCTTAAAAATCTTAAAGATTTCTGAATCAGAACTTTTATTATTCTTACTAAATGGAATCCATGTACGCTGTTTAACATTAGTATCTGTAACTACAGAAACTAAACACAATAGTTTGTAAACAAGTTCTGGATGTTTATTAAGTTCCCAAAAGTTTACATTCACTAACTCATTGAGCATCTGAATATTATCCTGAGCAACTTCAGTACTGACTAATGTGATAAATTCAGGTTTAGCATTAGGAACGAACTCTTTAATCATTTCAACAAGTTCAAGGCCACTTGCTTTTGAGTTCACTGCGAATTTAATTCGCCAGTCATATTGGGTATGTGCGTATTTAGAGACTGAAGTACACTTATTTTCTGTACCATTGAACTCATTTACAAGCTCATTCAGTGATTCTTTTCCAGATGTTTTCCATGAACCAAATACTGCTTCAAGAGATTTAGCATTAAATGTAAGTTGTACAGAATCATCCAGACTTCCCATCCAGCGTTGTACTGTGTATGGTGTAAATGTCTTTTTAACATCATCAGGCAAAGTACTTAAATAATCAAAATTAGCTATATCAATATTTTTCAGAACATCCTGAATATTAAGAGTTGGCTTGCCAGTACTTACCCGTTCTTCACCATCTTCATCATAATCTTTAAATCCGTCAAAATTAAACATTAATCAATTCCTAAATATAGATCCTGAATCTTTTCATTCTCATCTGCAAAAAATGCACATGGTGGATTAAAGCCATTTTTCATTGGCAATGCTAAAAGGTTTTTCTTACTGAGATAAGGGATTTGGTATTTTCTGGCAACTGTGAAAACGTGCAGTACTTTTACCTTTTCGAACTTAGCATATAAAGAACGGATGGGATTATATACATATGCACAAGGATCTTTCATATTCAAAAGATTTTCAATAGTACACATTTCAACCATTCCGGTATCTTCATCACCGAGAAGAATTTGCCAGTTCAGAGGAACCTGTACAATATTCTCACCAATTTGAAGTTCAGCACTCATACTATTAAAAGAAACAGTATTCCAGATGTGTTTAAAATAGAAATCAGAGTTTTCAACGTCTGATAAATCAAGTACACAAAATAATGCATCAGGTTCGCTATCAACAACTTGATCCATATCGAATGCGTAGTTTTCGGGTGTTAAAATATTCATTACTTCTCCATGTAAATAAAAATCCCCGCAATATATGCAGGGATCAAATTAATTCCATTCGTCTTCTTCATTTTCTTCTTCGTAATCATCTTCATCAGATGATCCAAAGAATTCCAGTCCGTAAGTTTCGCATAGTTCTTCAATCTTATCAATAGAAGAATCAACATAAACATCAAACAGACCTGAAGTACTTAGTACTTCAACGAAGGTTTTTCCATCAGTACTAGCCAGAATAACATCCTGTGCTTTACCATCCAAACGTTGTTGTACTTCATATATATTAACCCATGCATCATCACCAACTTCGCAGCGGTACACACGAGTATCATCTTTTTCCAATTCATTAATTACATCCAGAGATTCAACCATGTCATCAAGGATACTTTCATCCATTAACATAGTATCAATACTCTCCAGATTATCATAATCGTCAGCAATAATCGCTAGACTTGAACGTAAAATCATTTTCTTTGTAATCCCTATTATAGTATAGCACATCATCAGAATTGTTTTCACAAATATTTGATGATGTGCATTATCAATTATGCATTTTCCCAATCATCAACTTTCACAACGTTATATGGGTACTGTACTTCTTTATAGTACTTAATACGTTCATTGGAATGTCGAGCGGTATATTTATTTGTTCCACAAATATCATAAATTTCTACGTGGTCTTTATCTTGTGCTTTACGCAAACCACGACCAATACTTTGAATTGTTCTAACAAAGCTTTTACCCGGCTCAATCAGAACTACGTTATATAATCTGCTGATACTGATACCAGTACTCGCTACACCAAAAGTAGCAATAAGTATCTTATTATCAGCCCAACGTATTTCACCGTATTGTGCTTCACGTTCTTTCTTATTTGTTTCACCACGCACAAATTCAGATTTAGGTATATTCAGGAATTCACAAAGCAATTCTCCCGCTTCAAGCCTGTCTACCAGTACTAATGTATTACCCGTTGAACTAATAGCTTCTATTAGAGATGCCACGTACTTCATACGTGTTCTATCTGTAACAAGATATTTTAGTTCTTCGTGATATGTACCGAATTTTAAACTGGATTTTAATCTAATGGTATTAATGTTACAGGTACTAAGTATTTTCTTGTCTTGCAAATCTTTTGCAGAGATAGTGTAAATTACATTACCAACGTTGCATTTAATTTTATTTGCAAGTACTTCATCTTTAGGGATGGTGCCAGTTAAACCCCATCGGATTGGAATATTACGCATAACATCACCAAGTACTGCCTGTAAAGCATCAGCACTTGATGTATGACATTCATCCACAATAACACACACTACATCACGAATAAAGTCATTAACATCTTCCTGATCTAAAGGCACTTCATTCTTTTTGGTTTTTTTCCATAAAGAGTTCAGAGATTGCCAAGTAGTTATAGTATGTTGATGACCAAATTCTTTCTTCGCACCATAAAATACTCCAGCATCTAAACCAAGCATCTCATAATCATTATATGTTTGCTGCACGAGATCGGTATTTGGTACAATTACAATACTTCTTCCATATTTTTCAACATTCTTGGAAAGTGCTGCTGTAATTAATGTTTTACCTGAACTTGTACTTGCAAGTAATAACCCATGACGATTATCAAGACATGCGTTTACTGCTTCTACCTGATGATCATGAAGTACTATACTTTTTCCTTCCATGTGATGACCAGGTTTAAACTTAACATCACTGAAAAAGTCTTTATCAATCTTATCGAATACAAAATTATGATTAACACGTTCATCAATGATCTGTAAATCAATATTACATTCTTCGATAATAGGAAGAAGATTTTCTAGCATATGGAAATAAGTTTTACCACCAACACTCATAAAATTTACTTTACCATCCCAACGTCCAAGGCGACCTTGTGGTGTAAATTTAGCATGAGGTAAAACATACGATACTGCTTTAACCATCTTCTGGCGAACTGCTGGTTCTAGATCTTCAAATTTACAATTTACTTCATCCTGAAGTATTAATTTAGCCATTCCTTGGCTCCTTTATTTTAACTTAGGTAATAAACAATCGTCTCCGCAAAATCCAGATCACAGCTTGGGTGATTTTCATTTAATAAATCACTTGTTTTAACCATCCATTCAAGATAGCGACGATCCTTATTAGCCACTTCTGAGAACTTAACACCACGATATTTACCATAAGGATAGTACTCAAGAATATTTGGAGTAGTACTGAACTTATGTAACTGTTCACCAATATTTCCATTTGGATCAATAATACCACGGTTAATACATTCATCAATCATATGTTCAAGTAACTTATAACACATGTATACATCATCCTGTGCATCATGTGGTTTTACTTTATGATCAGATGTTTTATATAATCCAAGTTTAAACCATAAGTACCCTAAAGTCATATTACTAAAATTATCAAAATCCTGACCGTATAATTTTTTAGCAATAACCAAAGTACAAATCCAGTTTGTTTTATTCAGTACATTTGAGGGAATATTACCATAATGACGACCGAAGTTATTTGCCAGCATCTGCCTGTCAAATTCTGCATTATGAGCAATCAAGTACTTGAATGTGTCAATAACTATACTTACGGATTCTGCTTCTTGGGCAAATGTTGGTGCATCTTTAACATCATCATCACTCAGAAAGTGAACAGCAGAACTTTCAGGAGGTACTGGAATACCGGGTTTATATAATGAAGTATAATAACTATTCTCTTTAGTCATTTGCAGTCTAATCATTATACTTAACTGAATTATATCATCGTTTTCAGTAGTACCAGTAGTTTCAGTATCAATTACACCTACTGAATTTAAAAAAGAATCTATATTATTCATAATCATTTTTTACTCTGTAATCAAAATATGCAGAGATTACATTATCGTTTCCGGTGAACCACATTTTGAATAGTTCTTTGAAATTATAATACTGCATTGGATAGATATTCATTGTGAACGAGACATTATCACTGTCGTTATCATTATAAGTTTCAGAAGTCATACTGAACTTATTCCATTCAAGTTCATGTATGCTAATATAGTATCCTTCTCTACGAATATTAATAACATCGTCAACATTTAATGTGTGTGGTACTTTTAAATCGTTGAGTGCTTCTTGAATTAGTTTAATATAATTATTCATGTTATATCCATAAAAAAAGGACGCTCTGCGTCCTTTTAATAGTTAATCAAAACGAGCATCTTCAATGCCGCTTGTTCTAAGTTTTACAATATGTCCAATTGCAAAACCTAATTTCTCTAATGAACTAACAACACCGAAGAACATATTACGAATATGTTTAACTTCATTAATCAATTCACACTGTGCAACTACATCTGCATCACCCTGAACATATTTCATACAATCAGAACTACTTAAGGTTCTTTTATATCCTTCAAGATATAATTTAAATTTTTCTGACTGAATCTTTTTCAATTCAATTTCCAGAACTTCAAGTACTGATTCGATTTGTTGTAATTGTCCAAAACGTAGATCGTGATAGTAAGGAATATTTTTAGCTACAGTTTCAATCACACCAGTAGCTTTAACTTCTTTCTTGGAATCCTCAAGTTCTTGTTCAAAGTACTCAAGAAAATCTACAATTTTACTTTTATCCTGTTTGATAACTCTATGCCACTTAACATATACACCTGACATTTTATTCTCCTAATAATTATAGCACCCATTAAGAGTGCTATTTAATATTATTTCATTTCTTCTGGTAGAACATCAAGAACAGAGTCGATACTGTCATCATATTCTTCAGTTCCTTTTTCTTCTTCAGATACAGGAAGAATCAGAGGATGGCGGGAGAATTGAGCCATTACTAGATCTAAACATGAGTCTTCATTGCGAATCCATGCTTTACGGAACTTCTTAATTTGTTCACCAGTGTCGATATCCACATATACAAGACTGTTACCTGACTGAGTTACAAGTTTGCATTTCTCAAACATATCAAGTAATCCACTGTGTGGATTCATGCCAGTACTGTAAGGGATTTTAATTTCAACATCTTCGAATGGTTTATTGTAACGAGTTTTCATTACTTTACATTTTGCACGAATACCTGCAACTTCAGAAGTCTTATTACCTTCTTCGTCTTCTTTAAGTTTTAGTTTACCCATTGCAACAAGAATAGATGAAGCATACACGAAACCAGAGCCGCCAGATACTTTTGGATCAGGATCAAACATGTCCTGTGAAGCATATGTATGGTTAGTACATACCAGCCCGATATTAAGAGCACCAATAGTGTTTACAAGGTTAGTAATAAGAGCTTTAAGCTGTTTAGCTTTACGACCCATATCACCTTTCATGTCACCTTTATCGAACTGATCAACTTCTGTCGGAGTTAATAGCATACCCAATGAGTCAACAATGAAAAGTACTTTTAGACGTTCTTCTTTCGGTACATCGTCATATGCATCACGATAACCTTTAATAAAGGAACCAATGTACTTTGCAACATCATCAATCATTGCCATGTTAACTTTAGTTAGACATTCTTCAGAAGTATCAACACCAAGATCGGTTAGCCATTTATCATCCAGAGCGTTTTCACTGTCAATCATTACTACGTGAATGCCTTGTTTTTGTGCTTCACGTGCAATATTACCTGACACAATAAATGATTTACCTGAACCAGATTCACCAGCGAATACTGTAACTTTACCTAGTGGAATACCTTTTTCAAAATCGCCACTGATACGATAGTTAAGTGCAAAATTACCTGTACTGACCCAAGTATCAGGATCATGAAATCCAATACTCACACCAGTTAAATTTTTAACGCTCTTGTTAGCGTTTTTAATAATATCACGTAGTACAGAAACATTTTTCATATTATATCACTCCTTGATAGAAAAGAAACGGGGCATTATCCGTTGCCCCGTAATATTATTATTGACCTTTGTTAGCGTTTAGCTTAGCAAGTAGATCCATCGCAGAAACATTAGCAGAAGCTGGTTTAACAGTTTCAGTAACAGTTTCAACTTTAGGAGTTTGAACTACCTGGGTTTCAACTTTAGGTGCAACATTCTGTACTTGTGGTTTTACAATTGTAGCAGTGTCAGCAGTATTTGATTCAACTGGTTTTTGAACGCCAGCAGGACGATAGTACTTAGCCCAACGCTGTGGATCATATGCTTCACCGTTTACAGAAGCTGCAAACATTTCAGCAATAGCGTTTAGTTCTTCGTCATTTGGTTGTTTTGGCATGAATTCACCAAGATCAAACAAACCATACTGTGCAATAGCAGCACGTTCAGCTTCGTTTAGAGGACGTTCAGCCATACCCCACTGAGTTTCATCATAAGATGAGAAGCCGCCACTATTTTTACTTTTCACAACCATTAGGTCACGACCATGTTCAATATCAGTTGGTAGATATTGTACTGATGGGTTCAGAAGAATAGACTTAATACGAGTGAAAATCTGCTTATTCACTAAAATACGGCGAATTGGATTTTCTGGAGCATTATCATTTTCAACCGCAACTGAACCTGGAGCAACAAAACACTGGAACAGATAAGATTTTTTCTTCCAGTACTGATTAGCTTTTTTGGTTAGCTCATCATCACCAGCAGCGTACCAAGTACGTACTTCACGTAGTACAGGACAAGAATCTTTTTGCTTAGTGAACATTTCGTTGCAAGGAACTACTAATTTTACGAAATCAGTATGTTGACCTTTAATACCACGGAAAGTTAGATTGATCATTTCACGTTCACGCCAGAAGAAGTCATTCTCACCACCATCATCCAGTAAACGTAGGTTTAGTGGTTTACCATCAGGAATATTCCAGAAAGGAAGGAATGCATCAGGTTGTGAATTAAACACACCATTTTTTGCATCTTCTTGACGTTGTTGATCAGCGAGTAGACGTGCACGAATTTCAGCTAGATTTGCCATAATTTGATTTCCTTATCATTTGTTTCTTTGTAGTTTAACTAGTTTCTTTGTTTTATCCTTTGAACATCCTGCTCATCGGATACTTTAAGTATAGCACACAATGTGCTTTTGTTTCATTTTTTTGCAGGATTTTATGCTGTCCTGCACAGCCGACATGATACCAGTGGGCGTTAATGTCCATTCGCTTTGCCTATCGTATGTACATATTAGCATGTACTGAGTGTACAATAACCAGAACTCATAACGAGGGAAGTAATGTTGTACGGGCTTCTTATATTCGAATAGCTTCGGGTATTTCGGGGTTACTCGTTTGAAAGTAAGTACTATTAACCCTTTTTCCTTGGTAATATACTTTCCTAAGAGCGTTACTGACTATTCGAATATATTTAGTATAGCACATTTTTAGTTTTTGTTTCATAAAAAAAGGTGGTGATTACTCACCACCTTTAGAAATCCATTCAGTTAAAGTTTTTAATTCCTCTGGCTGAACTTGTTTTTTAACTTTATTCTTACCGATTACAGAATTTCCCAATGCACAAATAAATCTGGCATCTTCTGGAAGCATTTGTGGTTTTGATAGAATATGTTCTAGTACATCTTTAATAACATCATCCTGAATAACCCCTGCTATTTGGTTCCCAAACATAAGTACTTTTTCAGTACCTTCACTTGGCTCAAATTCAAAGTCGTTCGTTGTAGGTACACAACCGAGGCAAACTCGTTTAGATACCTTTTTATATTCTGAAGGATCAATATCAAGAGTACAGTTACTTTCTAGTACTTTAGAATACATTTCTAAGTTTTTACATTCTTGCATCAGATGATGACGTGCATAACTTCTGTAAGCATCAGTATTAGCAGAAGAACCTAACGATGAGCATAAACGTTTCGCAAATTCGTCGATATATTTATTTCCTACACGTGGAGTACTACCAATCTCTTGTAATGCCTGTTCATATCCTCTGGGTGTACTCGAACGTTTTAGATAATTTTTAATTTCATGTATAAATTGCAGAACTTTATTTGACTGTAAAGTTTTTCCGTTAATATTTAGTTCAGAAAGTAATTCCTTTAATAATTTTAAATCACCGCCGTATTCCATTATGGAACTACCCATTCTGTCATTCCACGTTCCACCTTCATTAAGATGACGTGTCATTGCTTTAGCTGAATTTAAGTTATTAAATTTAAAACGTCTACGTTCGCCATTACATTCAATAAAAATTTCTTTGATGTTACGAGAACGAGAACCGTGAACTTCTTCCTGAATTCTTTCTGAATGAACAATTATCATACGTGCTTTAGGTAATGAATAATAGGATCTCATTCCTGAACCTGATAATCCTTCATTTAAAGATTCTTGTATCTTAGTTTCTTCCATATTACGCATAGCAATATGTGAGAATTTTTTAGGTAAATTACCCGAACCAAAATCATTAATTGTAAAACCATAACCATATTGATTGGCTACGCTTTTTAGTCTACTCAAAACAATTCTGGTTTGTTCGTCTTTAATATCTACACCTTTCCATAGATATACTTCTGGTCTAATTGTGATTTCTGAACCTTCTGGTACTTGTATCATGAAATTTACTGGTTTAACATAAAACCATTTAGCTTCTGTTGGATTGATAGTTCCAGTACCTTCTTGATCAAACATAGTAATATTATATTTGTATGAAGGTGCTGCAAGTACTTTATAAATGTCAGAACAAAGAACGCCTTGTTTCATAAAGTTCTCCTTTGATTCTTTACATTATTTATAGTCTATTAACCATAATAAATCCGATTGGTGCTGCACTCTCTTCATCTAAACTTTCTGAAATAACAGCAGCAGTTCCATCTTCAAATTTAGCCACAACATCTATCATACGAATAACAAGTAATAAAGCACTAACCAAATCATCAGTTGTTCCGATTTTAGCTTTGTATATACCTTCATCTTCTCCGTATTTAATAAAGTTGTTTAGCTCTTTATGTAATTGCTCACTACATATTTCTAAGCGGAATGTTTCAACTAATTTCTGTAAATGGAAACATGCTGTTTTCTTCGATCCTTTTGATGTAGTCATACCACGTCGAATTTTACCGGTTCTGGTTCTTCTCGGTTCGTTGAGTAAAGTACCAGGGAAATTTTCATATCCCATTTGCTGAATTGTAATAATTGCAGCTTCACCTATACTATTATTTTCAACCGTCCAGAAAAGATGGTCTTCAATATTACGTGCACCTTTACAAAACATTTGGTACTCAATTTCACGAAGTATCTGATTAATTAATTTTATTTGCTCAGGTATTAATGTTTCATTATCATTCCATTCAGCAACTTGCTTCATAGATGGTAATTCATATACCTGTATTGCAGCATTGTTACCACCAGTACCACCCGCTGGATCAAGACCAACTACATAAGTCATACCGTACTCAATCTCTTTATACCATCTTACTTTTTTAGTTTCAGCAATATGAGGACGTACAGTTTTATCTTTTATTAGTCGTAATTTAATACCATTGATTAATGTTTCCTGATAAGATACGAACTGGCAGCAGTGTTCACGGGCGAACATACTTGCACCAACTTTCATTTCTTCTTCAGCCGCCCACTTTGCATCACGTTTCGGGTTCTTATCCCAAGTAACCATTAATCCTTTAAAGCCATTTAAACCGGGGCCGTCTTCAGGATATACATTACCACCTTCATCTTTGAAGGTTTGAGAATCAAACCATGTTTTAGCGAAGAAGTCATATTCAGTGTTTGGAGTACTTGTAATAATACATGAACCACCAGTAGCCGCTAGAGTAGGTGATACCGCTGACCAGAACTCAGATTGCATATTACTTGGTACAAACGCAAATTCATCGAGGTATAATAAGTTTACTGATAAACCACGAGCCGCACTTGGAGTAGTTGCTTTTGCAATAATACGGGATTTATTCTCAAATACTATAGTACCTTTATTATATTCTAATACACCATCACGAATATGATCTGGGCATTCTTCATATGCGTAACGTATTCTTGTCATTGTTTCCATTGCTGCCGAAAGAACGTTACCAAGTAAAAGTATCGTTTGGTTCGGATGGAACATTGCGTACCATAAAATATAAGCCGCTGCTACTGTAGTATTATGAGTAGGTATTAATGTTTTACCACATAAAAATAAATGTTCATTATTATCAACTTGTAAACATCTACCCATTTCAGTTGATTTAGAAGGAACGATACTTTCAATATAAATTCTATTATTTTTTGGATGAACATAGTCATTTAAATACTGTTTTTCTAATTTTTGTGGCAACTTAAACATATCATATTTTTTAGTACAAAACTGTACTGTATATGAAATATTCGGAGAAAGTTTTTTCTCTCCTTTATATACATATGTTTTTTGCTTTTCTACAACAGTGCTTTTAATACCTAAAGTACTAAGTATTAGACGAAAACCATCAACAACATCTTTGTTATTATTGAAAAATTGTAAATATTTTCCTGTTCGTTCAACAGTACCATCAGAATCCATTAATCCTTGGATAAGATTTAATCTAGTTTCTACATCATTGAAAATATATTCAGTTGGTATATGCTTATTTTTTTTAAAATTATAATTAAATTCAAAATTTAATATCGAATAACCACAATTATTTTTTCTTTTATCACTAGAATTACCTAACCAAAGTCCTAACATATAAGGATCAATGCTAACATCTTTATATTCAAATTCAACGGTATCACAATGATCAATAAAAATACGTTCAGGTTTAGAACGTTTTTTCAAAGAATCATAAAGTGGAATTAGCTCTTTAGTACTTAATGTACGAACTTTATTTGAATATCGTTGCCAATCTCTAGTACTTACATTCCAAAGATGGTCTTCACATGCAGTAATAACTTCACCATTACTGAATTTAATATCATATAAAACCATATCAGGTGTATCAGGTGTTATATAAGTAATTTTTGTTTTCTTACCATCGGCTCCATATATAACATCTCCAACTTTTAAATCTCCCATAGTAACAAAACCATTTGGTGTTAAAATTGGAGTACTGTTTATTAAAAGCTTGCCCATTTGCCTGGCAGTAAGCATTACATTGTTACGATACTTTCCAAAGTTCTCAATCATTTCCTTTTGGTATTCAAAAGGTTTAAACAGAGATGCACCACCTTCAGTCTGTATGTTTACAAAATTTTCCATAAAATAAACTGGATCATCAAAACATTTGTCAAACTGATCCAACATTTCATCAGTGTACGGGATTAAAGTACCTGGTTTCTTAATTGGAGAATAGGAATTATTTAGCATAATCAATACCCTCCCTATCAATACAATAGTATTCAGAGAGGTATCTTTCTATAGAAAGTACTGATTTTAATTTATCATCTTTATTTTTAGTGTAATGACTGCAATGATTAAAAGGAATAGCTTGTGGGTGTATTACATTACTTAAAACATTTATCAATTCATAAAGTTTAAATCCATTAAAATTAATGCTTGAACTCATAATGAGTTTTCCATTATATACACTTAATGGAGGCAATACATTTTTTATAAATTCTATTAAATTGTCATATTTTAAATAATGAAATTCTCCAACGATCAAGTACTTCAGTGTTAATCCACGGAAAGAACTAGAAGTCATTGGTCTACAAATTAATCTAGATTTGTTATTAACATTTACAAAATCTTTAGATAAATTTGCTTTTATATGCGCCGGTAAATTATTATTAA
>JACCDR010983942.1_pt1 | contig 18478 bp, 25 predicted proteins | sample 7446431 | NCBI WGS metagenome assembly JACCDR01 (sample SAMN15323443, study PRJNA562643) | freshwater metagenome | isolation source: river surface water | place: USA:Blue River Watershed | collected 2017-08-17
CTTGGCCCCCCGCCTCGCCCACCGGCTTCGTGGCGGATAAATGATGCAATGGGCTTCGACCCCGATCCAAAGGGGCAGGGAACCGCCAAGGTTCGGATTTTCGTGATGCGGGGTGATGCGCGCGCGGCCTGATTTCGGGTTTTCAGATGACCGGCTCTGCGCTGTCTCGAAATATCGAAGGGGTGAAGGCAACAACCTAATCTTTCTAACCTCACGCACTGGCTGATGCTATGGCACTGAAATTGCGCGGTTTTTTTGTAAGGTTTTCCTCCTAATCTCAACCTAATCTGCGCCGCAAACTTTCCTTATCTCATTGAATAATAAGCATTTTATATTTTGAAATTATAGGGTTGGGCCAGTCTAATCTAGTAAGGTTGATGTAAGGTTGTTTGTTAGGTGAACAATTCAATAAAAACAGTGATGTAAGGTAGATTAGGTTTTTGCCGAGACCCCTGTCACGGTCGGGGGCCTTGCGCGCGCAAAAGCGATAGCAGCCGTTGAAGCTGATTGATCGACGGCGATGGCGCTGTGATGAGAGGGCCGGGCTAGGCGGCCAGGGTGATGGTCCTATGGGATTGACGGACGCGGGTCCCCGCAACCAACAATCCCATAGGACCGCCCTCGGCTTTTAGCCGGGGGCTTTTCTGCGTTTGGAGGGCTTCTTCAAGGGTGGCAGCGATCGAGAGGCTCATCCCCTTGCCGGTTTCGTTCGGGGAGGCAGTGACCTGGGCGATGCAGGCGCGCAATTTGGCTGCCAGATCGGGCGACAGGGCGCCGGACTTTCTGGCGCTGGCGAGCGATGCGATGGTTTCGCGGTAGCGGGTCGCGGCGGACGGGTGGAGCTTGATCGGCTGTGCCGGCGCTGTGCTGGCGAGATCGGCGGCGAGGGCGTCGCGATCGGCGGTGGCGGATTTCAGCAGGGCGAGCAGCTCGGGGATGTTGCCGCCTTGAGCGATGGCTTCGGCCAGTTGCTGGCAGCGGGTATCGAGGCGAGCGTGTTCGTGCTGTCGATCGGCGCGGCCGGCATCCTTCAAGCGGGCGGCTTCGGCCATGGCGCGGTGATATTCCTCCACATAGGCAGCTACGGTTTCGGGGTGAAGCAGATTACCAGTGATGGCCGCGATGACGCGGCGTTCGAGCGGTGCTGTCATGATCGTGCGATTGTTGGTGCAATCGCCGGATTCCTTGCGGCGCGCGCAGCCCCAGCTTTCCGTTCCGATGATGATGACCGGGCCGCCGCAGGTGCCGCATTTGACCAGGCCGGAGAGCATGCGCTTTGGCCTGCGGGTCATGTGGCGGGGCAGGGCAGCTTGTGCATCAAGCCGGGCAGCGGCTGCATCCCACAGCGATTGATCGATGATGCGGAGATCTGGCGCCTCGGTTGTCACCCATGCGCTAGCATCGTTCGCGCGGCTTGCGCGCTTTCGGGTGTCGGGGTGATGATCGAAGGCCTGACGATTGTAGACGATGCGGCCGATGTAAAGCTGGTTGCGGAGGATGCCATTAGCGCGCGTCTTGCTGCCGCTGATTGTTGAGCCGTTCCACCGGCCACCGGATGGTGAGGACACGCCGCGTCGGTTGAGATCGGCGGCAATTTCCCTGGCCGGGCTGCCTTCGACATAGGCAGTGAAGATTTCGCGGACGATGTCGGCTTCGGGTTCGTGGATCTCGCGCAGGCCGCGTTCGGGCTCGCCGCGGGCATCGAGGACCAGGCGCTTGCGATAGCCATAGGACAGGCCACCGGGGATGCGACCGGCGGCGACGCGCCCCAGCTGGCCGCGGCGCGTTTTGTCGCCGATGTCCTTCAGCTGCATCGCCGCCATGGTTCCGCGAAAGCCGATGGCCATTTCGCCGACGATGCCTTCGGAAATGGTGTGCAGCTGGCAGCGGGCGTAGCGCAGCCGTTTGAAGATGCCGGCGATATCCTCCTGATCGCGGCTGATGCGATCGAGCGATTCGGCGAGGACGATATCGATGGCGCCGGCACCGGCGAGCAGGGCGTTGAGGCCGGGGCGGTCGCGCTGGGTGCCGCTTATGGCCTCGTCACGGTATTCGGCGACGACATCCCAGCCTTCACGGGCGGCGAAGGCGCGGCATTGCCGTAGCTGATCCTCGGCGCTGGCGGGGTTCTGCAGGTCTGTCGAGAAGCGAGCATAGAGGGCGCAGCGGGTCGGCATGAATTCTCTCTCCGATTCGCAGGCCAGTTTCGGCTTCGACTTCGGCACGGGCAAGCGAGCGGGCGAGTTCGATGATGTTGAGCGGTGGGCGCGTCACAGTGCGTCGACGAATTGTGCCAGGCTGCGATCTGTGATTTCTCCGGTTGCGGCAGCAATGGCTTCAGCCTTGCACCGAGCCCAAGCAGCATTCGCGACCTTAGCGATAAGATCGCTATGGCGCCGCCGGAGATAGCGCCGCGCCTTGGCCAGATGCCGCCGCTCGAACTGGGGCACGGTCCGCCAATGCTTGCCGCATATATATTCGGCATTCCCGCCATAACGTTCGATCAGCGGCGGTGCTTGCGCAGTGCACCGGCAGCCGGGCACAAGACAGGGAATGCGATCGGTCACTCCGGCTTTGTCCAGCCATGGCCGTAGAAGCTGGGGGTGTTGCCCGGCGATGCTGTCATTCCGAACTGGTACCAGGCATAGTCCTTGGTGCTGGAATGGGGGCTGCCCTCTTCCCAACGCAGGCGGCCGATAGTGACGATCTTGCGGCACCGTTGGATTAGCGGGCCAGCGCGGCGGGTGTGGGCGAAGCCGGCTTCGAGCAGAACCCATGCTAGCGATCGTGTGGCGAAGGCGTCGAGAAGGTCCTTGACCAGCGGCCATTCGAAGGGCGGGTTGGTTATGATGTAGTTGGCTGCATCGGCCTGCCAATCCTGCGACAGGGCGTCATGCTGATCGATGCCGGGCGCGCGCGGCGCGATGTCCATAGCAAGCACACAGCGATGGCCGGCGGCTTCGAGTTGCCGGACCAGATCGCCCTTGCCGGCGCATGGCTCCACGAAGCGCGATTGCCTGGGCAGGTGTGGCAGCAGCGCCGCAACCGCACGCGGGTCGATGGTGTCATAGGCATCGAGAGGCTTCTTCTCGAAGCGGGACTGGCGGGCGCCGCGACGGGCGGCTTCGAGGGGGGAGAGGGTGCTCATGGGCGCGCCTTTTCTGTTCGGCAATTGCGGAAACGTGCGGGAACAGGTAGGGAACGGATCAGTGAAAATGCGAAGGATGCCGAATGCTTGATGACCCGAATAGCAATCCGACACACGCCTTGGCCGTTGCGGCGTTTGCTGCTGATGGGCTGGCGATGTTGACCGAGGCGCTGGTGATGGCCGGCCGGGTTCCGGTGACCGTCGCGCACGATATTGCGCTGCGGGCTGAGAAGGCGGCCGGGCAAGCTGGTGATGATCATGGCGCGCAGCTGATGCGCATTCGGTCCCGTCTGGCTTCGCTGAACCCATAAGAAGTTACTGTTCACGCAGCTGCCCTTTCAATAGCCCAGCCACCCCATTGATCGGCGGCGGCTTCGGCCAGGCCGGGGAAGGTTGCCGCCCGCGTAATAGCGCGTGTCTTGGCGTGGCGGCCCCAGCCAGTTGCCCGGTGAACGCCCGACCAGGCGCGATGATCATCGGTGCCGGGGGTTGGCGGTGTTAGCTGGTTTGTCGGCGCCAGCGGTGGCAGGCCATCGAGATAGAAGCCGGTGGCCTTGAAGGCGCGTTCGCCGAACCACCATGGCTGGACGATCTGCGGCTTTGGCAGCATCGGCAGGCGCTGCTTGGCGTGGCCGTGCATCACCGGGTTTTCGAGCGCCTTGCGCGCGATCGGCGCGGCCCAGCATTCGGCGATAAGTTCGCAGGCTTCATCGAGTTCGCGCCACATCTCGTCGCGGGTGCGGCCTCGCGGGGGTTCGTGCAGCCAGCGCACGCCGCTGTTGCAAAGCCGTGTGCAGGGCGGGTGCAGGACGGCAAGCAAATCCCAGCCATCATGCAGATGATTTCGGATATCGCCGGTGATGTGCCGGTTGCTGCGATCCCATGCCGGGGCTGTGTCGATGCTCCAGGCATCATGGCCACGCGCGGCAAAGGCGCGGCGCATGACGCCTGTCTGTTCGAAGCCGAGGAGGACGCGGAGCGGCTTCATACGGCCGCTTCCTTCGCGGCCTTGGCCTTGATCAGATCATTGAAGCGGGCAATGATCGCGGTAGGTGTCCGGTAGTGGTTTGCAAGCTGGTGGCGTTCGAGGATTGGTGCCCTGGCTGCTGCTATGGCTGCTGCTTCATCGGGTGTGGGCGCACGAAGCGGCCAGCCTTTGACGTACCGCAGGCCTGCCGGCATCACGGCTTCAATGTGCTGGCGTAGATGGCAATCCGATTTTGCGCGGGCGATGTCGCGCGCCAATGATGGTGGCAGGAGGGCTGGCGCCACATCGGCAAGCCAGCGCAGAGGCTGAAAGCTGAAGGTGGATGTGGCCTCCATCCCGACATAATGCAGGAACAGGTCTAGATTGCCGGCAGCTTTGCTGGCCGCCCGAAGATCGTTGAGGCTTGCGAGGACGCAATAGGCGCAGCTCAACCGTGTAGAGCCATAATCGACATAGGCTTCATGAAGAGGGATGCTGTTGCGGTCGTGACAGGCGAACACTGCCTCGGTGGTGCAGTTAATGCCTGGATGCCAGCTGATCATGGTGGTGCCATGCCGATTGCCGGCCTTGGCAAAGCGATTATCCAAGGCCGAAATCGGTGTCGCTGCGCGGCCCGTCGACTCTTCGCGGCGGATGCCAATGACTGAGATTACAGTCCGCCCACGGTACCGGCGGGCCAGCTCTGGCCCTATGACCTGTGCCTTAAGTTCGGACGTGCAGAAGCGCTTGTTGGCCTGCGCCCAGGGGCCGATGAGATTGTAGGTTTCGAGGTTCTCGTAACGTCTCTTGGCGTTTTCGAACCGTTTTTCGAACCGAGCAACCATGTCGCCGGCTTGGCGCCGGACGGTGATGAGCGGTACGCCAAGCCCTGCTGCTGTGCGCTTGACCATGGCGGGTGTCGACTTCCATTCGGCGCGGCCAAGATCAGCGTGTATGGCGACACGATCGGCGCGCGGATGGCCGATGCTGTCGAGATAGGCATTCGCCTCGTGGCTGATGGCGGCGCTGTCTTTGCCACCGGACAGTGAGTAGGCGATGATTGGCTGCTGCGAGAGAGCCTGCTCGATGCGCGCATCGATCGCCATGTCCATTGCCTGGGCAAAGAGCTGCGGTTCAGCGTAAGCTGCGTTTGCGCGGCTCATCCCCGATCCTTCCCTCCGGCTTCGAGCGCGCTGGTGGCGGCGGTGGCGAGTTGTTCGAGACGTGCCCAATCGTCGGCGTTGCCGCCGGTTTTGCGCTGCTCGATTTCGGCGAGGACTTCGGGAAGCAGATTGGCGAGCGCTGCGGCGAGGAGTGGTTCGCGAGCGATGGCTGCTTTGGCCGCAAGGTGGTCCTGAAGCGAGATGGCGGGGATATTGGCGTAGCTCTCGCCGCAGAACGGGCAGTGGCTGGCGAACATGGTCACGGCTTTCTTCTTGCCGCGTCCTCTCTCAACTTGATCGGTCACAATCATCAGGCGCGGCGTCTGGTCCACACCGAACATGATAGGGAGAGAGAGACTTGTATTGTGACGTGCCAACATGGCGTCGACATCGTGAATGCAATGGCAACCCATCGTCAGATGCTCCAATATTCGGGGAAGTCGGCGTGGCGGCCGGGGGCGCTGGTGACTTCGCCGCGGGCGATCATGGTGCCGAGGTGGATGGTGAGCGCGTCATAGGTGAGGGCCTTGGTGGCCTTGTCCTTGAGCGCGCCCTTGATGGCGACGATGGTGGCGCGGTTGCCGGGCAAGGTGCGCAGGGTGTTGAGGATCTCGGCTTCGAAGGCGCGGGCGCGGGGATCTTCGCGGGGTTCGTCGCTGCTGAATTCGTCGCCGATGCCGAGCGCGACGCGGTAGGTTTCGAGAAGGGCGTCGCCTTCCTGCCGCGCGCTGGCGTCCATTTTGCGCAGGGCGACGATCTTCTTCATCGTCTTGGTGTCGAACCCGGTGCCCTTGGCCTCGGAATAGACATCCTTGATGTTGTCGGTGATGCCCTTCTTTTCCTCCTCGAGGGTTTCGATGCGTTCGATGAACAGGCGCAGCTGTTCGGCGGAGGGGTTGGCGATGCTCATGGGCGGGGTTGCTCCAAGTTGTCGGCCGGGGTGAAATCGGCCGCGGCTCTGCTGGCGTCGGGCCAGTGCCAGAACCCTTGATGGCCTTTCATCGGGATCGGTTCGGCCCAGCGCTGGATGCTGGTGAGGGGCCAGCCCCAGATGGCTTCATCGACGCGGTTGCTATCGATGAAACCGGGCGGGTTCTCGCCGGCAAAGATTTCAGTGGCGAGCCGGGCCGGGCCGAGATGCGCAGTGCCGAGGCCGGCGGCGGTGGGCAGGGTGATCTCGCCGTTGAAGACCTTCTGCAGAAGGTCGAGCGCCGGGCCGGGGTTGAGCCCGGTGGTGTGGGGATCGTGTTCAAGGTCGAAGATCAGTTCCTCGATCTCGTCCATGACGACGCGGCGGCTGCCGGCGTGGATGACGATCTCCTGCTCGATCGCCCAGGCAGGGGCGCGCCAGCGGCGCCATTCGAAGGGCTTGGCCCCGATGATGATCAGGCTCGCCCATGGCTGCCAGATGGTGAGGGCTCTCACAGGTGCACCGTGACGGCTGCATGAGTGCGGACACCCCTCACCCCGCTCGCCGCGGGCGAGTCGCCCTCTCCCGCAGGGGGAGAGGGGAGTTGCCACCATTTGAGCGAGGCGATGAAATCATGGCCCTGGCGGCGGACTTCGGCGCGGCGGCCGTTGGCATATTCGGCGACGACGAGGGCGATATCGCCGTTGCGGCGTTCCCAGACCACTGCGCGGATGGGGGTGCCCCAGCTTTCCGGCGTCAGGTGGCGCTGGCAGTATATGCGGGCGTGATCGAGATTGAGGCTGGTAGGTTCCCAGCCACGCATCACCCGTTCGGGCGGGGTGATGCCATAGACTTCTTTGGGCATGCGGGGTCCTTTCAGACGGGGTGATGGGCGGGGAGTTCGCGGCAGTAATGTTCCGGCCAGGTGCTGGCGGGGCCGCTGGGGATGGTGGTGAAGGTGATGTCCCAATTGCCGTCGGGCCGCAGGCGCAGGGTGGCGCGTTCGCCGGGGCTGTATTCGGCGACGAGCAGGTGAAGCTGGAACGGCATCGGCCGGGCGAACCAGGCGACGGCGCGGACGGGATCGCCCCATTCGGGCGGGGTTGTGTGATTGCGCAGCAGCGCCCCGGCGCTGGCCGGCGACATGTCGAGGCATTCCCAAGCCGGATCGATGCGGGCGGGCGGGAAGATGCCGTGGACGAGCTTGCGGGTACCGGTCATTTTGAAGCTGCCTTGGCCGGCTTGATATCGAGCATGTCGGCGGCCTCGATCATCTGGGCGGCCATGGTGCGGAGGGCGGCGGCGTTGACCGCGACGGCATGGGCGGTTTCGGCCGGGCTCGATTCGGTGCCGCCGATGGTGATCTTGCAGATCGCCAGCCATGGCTTTTCCGGGTGGAAGGCCAGCCCTTGAAAGCTGGCGCCGCGATGCAGTGGGAAGGGCTGCAAGCCGCCGGCAGCGGGCAGGTGCACCTGGCCGCAACTGACGACAGGGCGGAACGACAGGGCGGTCATCACAGCACCGCCGCGTGGGTGAAATAGCGCTGCGCTTCGGGATCGAAGGCCATGATGGCGTGGCTGGAATCGGCGCAATGGGTGCAGAGCGTCGGACCCGCCCAGCCACAGGGGTGGGCATGGCCATTGATGCAGCAGGGAGCATCTTCGTGGCAGCCGCAGTTGCTGCACAGGCGGATATTGGTGCGGCCATCGAGCAGATCGGCGAGGACATCGAAAACATCACCGATGGCGGCACTGATGCGTTCGGCCTCGTGATGATCGGGGCGGTTGCCATCCTCGATCGCGCGCAGGCGCCGGGTGGTGATTTCGGCGGCATCGGCCAGTTCGAAGGCGTTCATGCCGAGCGCCTTGCGGCGGGCATGGATAAAAGCGGCGGGCGTCATTGAGCGGTCCTTTCGGCGAAGCGGGAGCGAAAGACGGGCGGGGCCGAGGCAGCGCGGGCCTTGGCGGCGTGCGCAGCGGTTTCGGTGCAGATGGCATCGACCTGCGCGACCAGGCGGTGGACGCTGGCATCGCGGGCGCTGGCGCGGGCTTCGAGGCAGACGGCTTCATCGCGGGCGCGGATGAGGGCGGCATAAAGCGCGGCCGGGCTGGGCATCGTCTTGCCTTCGAGGGCAGGCGCGACGGACTCGGCGAGCGCGGTCAGCGCAGCGGAGAGGGCGGTGCTGTTCGCCATCAGAGCACCATGCCGATGACGATGATGGCGGCCGCGAACGCTGCACCGAACAGGGTTGTGAGGATGTTGGCCATGTCAGCGCGCCAATTCGCGGATGGCGGCGGCGAGGGGAGTGACAGTCAAAGCATCGCGGAACCCGCCGACACTTTCGGCTTCACCGGATTGAACCGTGTAGCAGCTCTTGCAGATGGTGCTGGCGAATGGACCGAGGCCGACCTGAAGCATGTGTTCCGTGCCACGCCAAATATTGCAGTTGCCGCAGAGTTCGAGGCCGAGGTCGCGCAGGGCTTCGTGGATGCGGGCGATGCGGTTGTGGGGCTCGGCATCGATGCGCAGGGTGATGGGTTCGGACATGATCATCCTTTCCGCGTGTTGAAGGTTTGGCCGGTGGTGACGGGCTTGGTGGCCGCGCCAGATGGCGCCGACGCCGGTTTGCTGGCGGGCGCCCGCTCGAAGACCCAGCAATGCAGGATCTTGTTGTGGCGGCTGTTGACGCTCTTATCCCCGAGCCAGCGCGGGTTCTTCGACGTCTTCAGGTGGCGGCGCAGATCGGCGAGGTTTCCGCCGGGGAGCGACAAGCGGCGATCGGCGCAGAATTGTTCGAACTGTTTGAGGCTGATGGCGATGGTGTTGGCATCGCGGCTGTGTTCGATGGCCGGGCCTTCTTCGGGCGGCTTGGCTTCGAGCTGCGCCTGATAGATGTAATTGAACGTCTCCCAGAAATCGACGACGACCGGGTGATCGGCGGACAGCGCCTGGTGGCGTTCGCCGGCCATGTTGATGATGAAGGCCGCCGTTTCGGCATGGATCGCCTCGTCGAGCTTGAGCATCGGTGCCAGGGCATCGAGCGCGGCGAGCAGCTGGGCATGGTTCTTGACGAGGCGGTTGTTGCGCGTCTTGCCGGCGGCGACGATTTCGGCCTCGCGCACCGGGAAGGCAGCGAGATAGCGTTCCATGACCTTGGGTTCGAGGCGGACGGCTTCGATGATGAAGCTGGACAGAGCGGCGGGATCGAGGCCCTGCAAGCGATCGAGCGCGGTGCGGGTGGCCTTGTTCTGCATCGCCTTGTTGAATTCAAGGCTGACGATGCGTTCCATGATCGCCGGGCTGGCGTTTACGCTTTCGTTTTGGCTGATGACGATGGCGCCGCGAAACGGCGGCTCGAAGGTGTCCATGCCGCCGTTGGCGACGCCGCGGCTGCGCACGCTGCGACCATTGTAGGCTGTTTTCAGTTCATCCCAATCGAACTGCTTGCCATGCTGGCGTGCGCCGCCGGCACCGCTGCTATCGCGGTCGCTTTCGATCAGGACGACAGGCAGGTTCCCCACCTTGCCGAGATTGCGGGCGCGGGCAGCTGCGGTGGATTTGCTGGGATCGAAGCCTTCATAATCGGCGCGGCCGAGCAGGCGCCACAGGAACTCGATGATCGTCGTTTTGCCGCCGCCGGGTTCCCCCCAGATTTCGATGAAGGGCCAGCTTTGCTGCTTGGCGCGGATCTGTTCGGCGAACAGCGTGCCGAACCAGAAGGACAGGGCGACCATGCCGCGCGCGCCGAAGGTGGCCCAGAAGCTGCCCAGCCAATCGGGGCGAAAGCCGCCCTGTTCCCAGGTGATTTCGAGCAGGCGTTCCGATGATGTCGGTTTGACGGCGAGCTTGCCGATTTCGAAATAGTCTTCCTTGTTGATCGGATAGACCTTGCCGTTGTGGACAGCATGATCGGGGAAGACATAGGCGCCGTGTTCGCGGACATAGCCGGTGGCATAGACGCCGATGACGGTGCGGATGCCGCGCCATTGCTCGCGCAGGTGCTGAAGGTGGAAGGTGCTGCCCTTGTAAACGGCGGCGGGTGAGAGCGCCGCCAGTCGCTTCGTGAAGTCCGGGGCGCTGACGATCTGGGTGGCGGAGACCAGTGCCTTGATGCTGGGCAGATCAGACGGGAAATCCAGCTGGAAATAATAGCTGCCTTCGCCGGCCACTTCATCGAACTGAAAGTAGAGCGGTTCAAAGGCGCAGTTGGCGATGTCCGTGATGGCCATGGCATTGTCGATCGCCAGTTCGCGCTTTTCGGCAGCGGACAGGCCTTGTGTGGCCGGGTCTGCCGTCATGTCGGCGATCAGCTCGGCGACGCGCGCCTCGTTGACGCTGGCCCAGTAAAGCCGGGTGCCGTGTTCGACGGTGAAGGCGGACCAGCCCTTTTTGGCGGTGATCAGCTTGGCCTTTTCGATGGCCGATGTGGCGAGCAGCAGATCACCGTTCCAGCGATAATCGGCAAGGCGATCGGCGCTGAAGGTGGGGGCGTCATCGCTGTCGATGATGTGGAGATCGTTCCAATCGCGCGGCTTGGCGGCGGGCTTTTCCTCTGTCAGCGCTGCGGTGCAGTGCCACCCGGCCTTGGCGGCGCGGCCAGCGAAATCGCGGGCGTAGCGGCGGCCGGCACCGTTGCTATCAAAGGCCCAGACGATGGCGGGCCGGGGGCGCTTGGCCTCGGCACAGGCGGCGGCGATGCGGGCAAGGAAGGCGTCGGGATAGTTGTAGCAGGACATCGCCGACGCGGCGGTGATGTGCCGCTGGTAGAGCGAGACGCTGTCGAAGATGCCTTCGACAATCCAGATTTCGGGGGCGGCGGCCAGCCTGTCGAGAGTCAGCGACGGGTGGACCCAGCATTCGCCCTTGTATTTCGATCCGGTGGCGAAGCGCGCCTTGTCACTGCCGAAGCGGTGCGGCTGATCGATGATGCGTTCCCAATAGCCACCGGCGCTGCCATCGGCGCCTGGCAGGGGGAAGCGCACCGTGGCCGAGCCGATATTCCGCTGGCGATCGTGGAAATATTCCTGGGTGTAGGCCCCGCGCAGGCCGGCGAGATTGAGGCCGCGGGCGTGTTGCAGATAGGCATCGGCGCTGGCGGTGGGGTTTTGTTCGGTGGGGGCAAAGCGTTCCGACCAGTTGTCGAACAGATCCGGGAAGATTTCCTTGACGTGCTGGCGGTGGCCGCACTTGTCCACCCGGCCGCAGATGACCACCCATGGCCCTTCGGCGTTGGCATAGAGTTCCTTCTTTTGGCATTTCGGGCATTTGCCCTGGCGCAGCCATGCGCCGCGATCGACCAGAGCGAACTCGGTCTTGAGGCGGGCTGTGACCTGGCGGTGGAGATCGGATTGCATGAGGCTTTCGGAACCGGGCAAGGGAAGGGCGTTGCCGGAAACAGGCGTTTCCAGCGGTGATCAGCATTGGCAGGCGGGGTGGATTGGTGCCGGCGATCAGCCGGTGTTGGGGGTGATCTGCGACGCTGTGGCGTCATCGTTGGCGGGTTGCGGGGGATTGGGCGGATACAGCGCCTTGTGCGAACCGCGTTCGAGGATGGGCAGGCGAACGCCAAGGCGGGGTGTCTGGCTGGGGGTGACGGTGCGGACGATTTCCAGCGTGGCAACAAAGGCGTGGCCGCAGAACATGTTGGTGCACTGGAAATAGATTTCACGCAGCATCGGCGTCATCCGGTCGCTGCTGCGGGTGATGGCCGGAGCATCACAATGCGGGCAGGCGACGCGGTTGTGGGGCGCGCGCGGTGCCCGCTTGCGATTTTCATGGGTGACGGTCGGCATCAGCGTTCCCCCCGGTTGATCATCGTTTGCCACCCGCTTCGACACTTCGAAGCGCATGGGCGCCTTCGGGCACGGCGAGTGCAACGGCGGCGCGGGTGAGCGCGGCGGTGGCTTCCTGTGTTTCCAGAAGGGCGCGAGCGCGGTGGGCCGGGCTGGCGCCGGGATCGCTGGCGAGGATTAGGGCGGTGATGGCCTCCCCGCTTTCGCGCGCGGCATGGGCAGTCGCGGTGCGAATGGCATCGGAATCCGGGGTGGTCTGGGCCTCGGTATCAAGTCGCAGCTGGTAAACGCTGTGGATGGGTGTGTCGGCACCACCGGCGGCGCGATAGGCGGCATCGATGGCGAAGGCCTGGGCGATTGTGGGCAGGGTGGCGTTGTCCGGATCGGACCAATCGCGGACAGTGCGATCGCTGCGCCCTGTGATGCGCGCAACTTCATCCCAGCCAATCAGCCCGGCGATGCGGGTGATGGCCTGTTCGAAGCTGGCGGGGGGGCGCAGCTTGGTCACCGCGTTTTGCCCCGCAATTCAGAGGCGCGTTCGCGGCGGACAGGCGGTGCGGAAAACGATAGGTTATCCACAGTCGCGGGGGCTGGTTCGATATCGGACCAGAGCGCGATGGGGGAGGCGGTGCCCATGAGTGCGGCGCGAATGGAGAAGGTCTTCATGATGCGGGCTTGTCTTTCAGCCCGAGTGCGATGGCGATCTGGTGGGATTGGCCACGGGTGCAGGGGCGGGTGCCGGACAGCACATCGTGGACGGATTTTTCGCGAAAGCCGTGGCGGCGCGCCCAGGCGCTGACGCCTTCGGCCTGAAGCTTTGCCCGGGCGGCGGGGATGCGGGCGCAATCGATCGACAATCCAAGATTGCGGATTGTCAATGCGGACTCATGCTTAAGGCTAGTTGCGCTTGACACGGACTTCATTGCACCTGCGATTGCGGAAACGTGCGGCAACATTGTTCGCGTTAGTTTAGAAACGCAAGAGGTTTTTTCGCAATAGATGCAATTTGGAGAGCGCCTCGCCAGTGAACGCAAGCGGCTCGGCTATCGCGGGGCCGATTTCGGCATGGCCTGCGGCGTCACTGGCGCATCACAAAGCCTTTATGAAAATGGCAAGCGAGTGCCGGATGCGGACTATTTGATGAAGGCCTGCGCGCTGGGGGCCGACCCCATGTTTCTGCTGACGGGCACGCCGGCACCGGCCGGCGCACTCCATGTCGCCGAGGACGAGAAAGCACCTCTGGTGGCGTTCCATGGCCTGTCGCCGAAAGCGCGCAAGGCGATGATTGCGCTGGTTGAGGCGGTGAAGGACGAGGGGCGGTGATCCGGCCGCCGCTGTGGAAAACGCATAAGGATTTCCAGTGGGGAATTGATACGCTGAAAGCCTTGCGCGCCGAGATCAAAGCTGCACTGACGGAAGAGTTTCGATCGCACCTCTACGAGCAGTATCATGATGTCAGTCATTCGCTGGGGCTGGAACCCATCGAGTATCAGATGCTGGCGGCAATGTTCCAACGTGAGGCGGCTGCATCGGCGCTTATTGAAGAGCCTGATATCGTCGGAAACGCGGGGATAAAGCGGAATGCAACTATGCCGTGAATGCGATTCGCAACGTTCAAAACATCGACCACCGCGTACTTTATCCACAGTCTGTCGACGTTCCACCGTATCACCACAGCCACAACCACATAAATATTTTCATGAATGCAAGAGTGAGGCTTGCCGCAAATTTCCGCAGAAAACAACGCATTGGACCATATCGAGATATTCGTTAATCATAGTGACAGGTCGGGCGGCCTTGCGCTCTCTATGTCAAGAGGGCATATCGCATTTTGTGTTGTCCACAGCTTAAGTTTTCCCGTTGACAGCCGGAACGATTTGGCGGGTGCCAAATTCAACCTGCAGGTCCACCAGAGGCGGCGGCTGCAAGATATAGCGAAAGGAGAGTAGCATGATCGATGTAACGACCGAACGTGGCAGCTGCCCCTTCGTCGCGTCCGGTGAGGAACTGGTGAATGTCAAGTTTTTCCGCGGTACACGCAACGACGTGATTACCGTTGACGAAATTCATGGCCAAGCACGTTCCGCCATTATGCAGCACAAGATGAAGACAGCAACGGTATCGGAAATGGCGCCTGTTAGCTCGCATCCAGTTGTCGACGTTCGGGAGTTCGTCGCCGCTCTCTGATACTCATAACAAGGTGCGCTGACAAAAAAGAGCCCGGGAGGTTTCCCCGGGCTCTTTTTTTGCTCTACGGTGGCCGATATGGATACCAGAGACCTTGTCAACCGATTCCGCCATCAGGTCCATCTGCCTGTCAACGTAAACGATGTTGTGGCGTGCCTGCGAGAGCATGGCATTGACGATGACATTGCGTTTATCGGCGTCGATCTAGACCCAGAAATTCTACAAGGTCAGATCAAGATATTCCACGTGCGTGCGCAGCTTTATGGCGACGAGAAGCGGCATGCGAACATCTATTATCATCGCGGGCATAGCCTGGACTGGCAACGGCTCATCTGTTGCAAAGAGCTGATCCATCTTCTTGACCCAGTGGCCGCACATACAAACCTCGCCGATGAGATTGACCGTTTGGCTGAAAGAATTGGTCTTCCGCCAGAGATGCAAGAGCCGCCCCGGGATGGCGTTGCAGTCAACACAGACCGCCTCGCCGAGTATCGAGCGGTTGCGATCCTGCTACCTTGGGAGGCGCGGCAGGTGTTGATGCCTCTCTATCAGGCCGGAAAAATCACCCTCGACGATGTTGCCAGATTAGCGGACATTCCGCGCCGGTATGCTGCTTTCGTCATGAACGAGGTTTGGGAAACCTTCCACGAACTGATTGGCTAAGCGTTCAGATCGCCGTTTCCAATTGCAAGGCTGTTGTGAGGCCCTGGTCGCCGAGGGTGTGCGTGGCTTCGGTGATGAGCCAGGTGACGCCGTCGATTTCGGGTTTGAAGCCTTGCAGCGTCAGCCGCTGTTCCGGGTAGAGATCGGGGCGGCCCAGCGCGAGGGTGAAGGACAGGGTGGCGGCGCCGCGTTGCAGCCGGTTGTGCTCGGCGGTGGCGGCGGCTCTGGCATCGGCCTGGCTGCCATAGGTGCGTTTCAGCCGGCGGGTGGTGGCGCCATCGCCGGTTGTGCCGACATCCTCGCCGCGACGTTCGGCCTGGGCGGGATCGTGCCAATAGGCGGTGACGCCGGTGTAGCTATCCCGCGCGGAGCGTTTGAAGGTGTGGCTGTCACCATCGGCGCGGCGGATGATGGCGCCGGGCAGCGGCGTGCCGGCCGGGGTGGTACCGGAACCGACGGGATTGAACAGGAGGTTGCCGGCCTTGATGGTGGCAACGGCATCATAGCGGCGGCCGAGCCGGCGGAGGAATGCGGTGTCGGACATGCGGCCTTGCTCGATCACGTCGATGGCGATGTTTGCCAGCGCCGGGGCGATGCGCGCATTGAGCCCGGCGTTGCCGGCGAGGCGGGTGACGATGGCACCGAGCGTTGTGTCTTTGAAGGTGGCGAGGTTGCGGGTGCGGGTGGCGGCGGTGAAATCTACGGCGCGGGCGCGGATGGTGAGGACATCGGGGGCGCCGCTGTGCTCGATCTCGTCCACCTTGAAGCTGCCCTTGTCCACCAGCGCGCCGGCAAAGCCGAGTGAGAGGGTGAGCAGCGCGCCTTCGGGCGGGATGGCGAGCAAGCCATCGGCATCGGACAGGGTGATATCGAGCTGATCGGAATCGGCCTCGCGCTTTTCGGTGAGGGTGAGGCCGATGAGGCGGGGGCGGATCTTCGCCGAAAGATCCTGCCCGGCGAGCGTGAGGCGGAAATCGGGGGTGGGCATGGCTGGCCTCCTGGTTGGAAGAACCCCTACCCCGACCCTTCCCACTCTCCGCTTCGCGGGGGAGGAGGGAGAAGGTTAGGGCTCGACGCGGATGAGTTCGATGGTGAATTCGATGCGGCGGGGGCGGCCATCCTTGAAGAACAGCGTCTGGCCTTCATCGATGCCGGTGATGATGAAATCGCCGTAAACCCGCCCGGTGCCATCGACGAGCGGGAAGGCTTCGCCACCGCTGGCCATGGCGCGCAGATCATCGAGGCTATCGGGGTCTCCGGCGAACTCGGGGAGGAGCAGCCCGCGCAGGCTGATGGCGTCGGCCCCGGGGCCGGTGAATTGGCTGGCATCGCGCGCGCCGATGCGCGACGTGCGACCGTGCTTCCAATCGGTGCGGCGGCTGAATTCCTGATAGGCGAGCGTGTCCAGGCTGAAGCCGAACATGCCGAGCGAAAGCATCATTCGCCGTAATCCCCCAAGGAGCTGCGCTGGCGGGCGGCGGCGGCGCGATCGCGCCGTTCGAACTCGGCGGCGATGCGCTTGGCCAGGGCGTCGCCCGATTCGCCGGGTTGCTGGGTGATGTGGAAGACGTAGGTGTTGCCGCTGCGCCCGCTGGTAATTGCGGCAGTCGGCGCGCCGGTGGGCGAAGCGGCAGCGGCACCGGCAAGCGCCGCGCCGCCTGCAACGGCAGCGGTGAGGCGGGCCACGGTGCCGGCCATTGCAGCGACCGGCGCGGCACGGTTGCCGAGCATGCCGTTGGCGAGGCCCTGCATGATGTTGTCGCCGAACCCCATGAAGATGCGCGATGGCGAGCGAATGCCGAGCTTGACCTTGAACCAGTTGGCAACCTTGGCGCCGGCATCCTCGATGGTCTTCTTGACGGCCGACAGCTTGTTTGTGATGCCGTCGACAAGGCCCTGCATGAGGGCGCCCCCGGCCTGATTGAAGGCATTGAGGTTGGCGCCGAACCAGTTCTTCACCCGGTTGAAGACGGCGACGATCTTGTCCCAATGGTTGTAAACAGCGACCCCGATCGCGACGAGGCCGGCCAGCGCCAACCCCCAAGGACCGAGCGTCGCGAGCAGTTTCACACTGGACAGCAACGACATGACGGACCTGACCTTGGTGATGATCGAGAGCGCGCCGAACAGCGAATAGTTGAGCATGCCGACGCCGATGCGGAGAGCAGCAATGCCGCCGCTGAGGGTTGCCGCGCCGACTGCGAGGGTGGCGACCCCGGACGCGAGGCGCGGGTTGGCTTCGGCAAAGGCCGCGAAGCCGGAGACTAGGCCAGATACGGTTTCAGCCAGGGCGGTGAGCGGTGGCAGCAGATGGGTGCCGATCGTGATGCCGGCATCGCCGAGGCGGCTCATCAATTCGGCCTGCCTGGCGAGCGGATCGTTTTCCAGACGGGTCTTCAGATCCTGGCCGATGACGCCCTTGCTGCCGGCGGCGCCCTTGGCGATGCTGGCGAACTCGGCCTTGTTGGCGAGCAGGGCGGCGGCAGCCGAGCGGGCCTGCATGTCGCCGAAGATATCGTTGACGGTGCCGCCGCGCGCTTTGACCTTTTCGAGCAGCACCAGCATGGTTTCCAGCTTGGTGGCGCCGACCGCGGTACCGGCGGCATAGGCAGCCTTTGCATCGATGCCGAAATCCTTGAACTTCTTCAGGGTCTCGTTGTCGCCGAGCTTGTTGAGCAGGTTGTTGACGTTGTTGGCCGCTTCGTCCGAATCGGATGCAGTCTTGCCGGCGATTTGCAGGGCCGCGCCCAATTGGGCGACAGCCGTGACCCCGGACATGCCGAGCACTTCGGCCGAGCCGGTGAGCTTGGGAAAGACCTTGGCCATATCGGCGACCTCGACCTTGCCGGCCTTGGCGGCGAAGACCATGGCTTCCATCGCCTGGCCGGCCTGCCCGATCGGAACCTTCAGGTTGCTGTAGGCCGCAAAGCTGGCCTTGGCGGCATCTTCAGCTTCCAGCTTGTAGGTGGTGGCCATGGTGCCGATGGGGCGGAGCAAGCCGGTGGCGATGCGCGGGTCCATGCCCTGTGCGACCAGCGATTGCAGGGCGGCCTGAATGTTGGTGACAGGCTGGATGGTGTCACGCGCGGCCTTGCGAAGATTGGCGGCGAGCGCGGCCGTGTCGCGATTTGAAAGGTCAGAGGTCTGCTGGATATCGACCATGCCGGATTGGAAATTGCCGGCGTTGCGGGCCATCGACAGCATCGGCAGGGCGGCGGCGGCGGTGGCTGCCATCTGCATGCCGCCACCCATGACGCCGGCCTGGCCGCGTTCGCGCGCGGCGATTTCCTGTTGGCGCAGCTTGCCGAAGCGCTTCTGGCTGGCGGTGAGGGTTTCGAGGCTGGCCTTGGTCTTGTCGATGCGGGCCTTCAGATCGGCCTGCTGCTGGGCAAGATTATCGGTGGCGAGGCCGGTGCGGCGCATCTCGCCCGCTGTATCAGCGAGCGCCGCTTCCTCGCGGGTCAGGCTGTCCGTCGCGCGCTTGGCCATGCGCTCGGCGGCGAGGAGGCCCTGAACCATCTTCTGATTGGGCTTGTCCAGTGCGGCAAGTGCCGCGCGACGGGCGACCAGCTTCTCGTTGGCGGCGGCCATCTTGGCCCGATAGCCGTCAACGGCGGCGGATTGTTTCTGGAAGGCTTCGCTGCGGGC
>JACCDR010161995.1_pt1 | contig 18477 bp, 12 predicted proteins | sample 7446431 | NCBI WGS metagenome assembly JACCDR01 (sample SAMN15323443, study PRJNA562643) | freshwater metagenome | isolation source: river surface water | place: USA:Blue River Watershed | collected 2017-08-17
TCATGCCTTAAATAACCGTATGAATGCAGCGTTCCAGAAATATTTCCCAACCTCTCCATTAATTCCCATTCTAAGAAATCTTGAAACAAATCGTTATTGGATAAATGAATACTTGCAAAACATTTTGGATGAAATAATGATACAAAGCAAAATTGAGTTCAATTATATAACCGACGAAATTGAAGAATAAAACGAGTATTCGTATTTTTAATGACAAATCAGCCAAATTCTCACATAAATTCATTTACCAGCAATGATAAGTTTTGAAATATTTACATTTAATCCTTTTCAAGAAAACACCTACGTGCTATGGGACGAATCCCTCGAATGTATCATCATCGACCCGGGTTGTCATGTGTACGAAGAGAGAAAAGCCCTCACCAATTTTATCAATGACAATAAACTCAAGCCCGTAAAGCTGCTCAATACCCATACGCACATCGACCATGTATTGGGCAATGCGTTTATCAAACGCACTTACAATATTGCCTTGCATATTCACGAAAAAGAGATGCCTGTGTTATCTAATGCCCCTAATCGTGCGGCTCATTGGGGCTTTCCAGCATACGAACATGCCGAGCCAGATGTATTTCTGGAAGAAAAAAGCTTCGTGACCTTTGGTAATAGTAGCTTTGAAGTACTGTTTACACCCGGCCACGCCCCTGGGCATGTTGTCTTTTACAATGCCGAACAAGGCTTTTGTATTGGAGGCGATGTTCTTTTTAGGGGAAGTGTTGGGCGTACAGATTTACCGCTTTGCAGCTTTCCAGACCTCGAAAAAAGTATCAAAACGCAACTTTATACCCTTCCAGATACGACGGTTGTTTATCCCGGACATGGCCCAAGTACCACCATTGGTTTCGAGAAAAAACACAACCCTTATGTACGTCTGTAACTAATTTTTTTATAAAAGCAATCATTCTCATGAACATCAAAGCTCATATTCCAAATGCCCTTACGTGTGGGAATCTACTCAGTGGTATTTTTGGCTTACATTTTCTTTTAAAGAGCGACGACTTTGTTAATCAACCTCAACAACTCATCATTCCTTCCATTTGTATAGGCATCGCTCTTGTATGCGATTGGCTTGATGGCTTTATTGCACGATTGCTACACGTAAGTTCGCCTATTGGGAAAGAATTAGATTCATTAGCCGACATGGTGACGTTTGGCGTATTACCTGCTTTTATTATGCTCAAGCTCATCGAAGGCAGTTGTACCACAGGCACTTGTACGCTTGGCTTGTTTGGGTTTTATAAGCCCTATATTGCTTTTGCATTAGCGGTGTTTTCGGCTTTACGATTGGCAAAATTTAATGTGGACACCCGTCAAAGTCATTCGTTTATTGGTGTGCCTACGCCTGCCAACGGCATGGTAGTTGCTTCATTGCCACTCATTTTGGTTTATCATCCAACGTACCGTGATTGGGTGCTCAACTTCAACGGACTGGTCATTTATTCGATTGTAATGTCTTATTTGCTTGTGGCAGAGCTACCACTTTTTGCCCTCAAATTCAAGTCGTTTGCTTGGAAAGAAAATCAAATAAAATATCTTTTTCTTTTGTTATCGCTCGTGTTGATTGCTCTTTTGAAGTTTGTAGCCATTCCACTTATCATCTTTTTGTATGTTTTGATTTCTATTATTGATGCCTTAAAATCATAAAAGCAAAACATCCCAAAACCTCAGTCTGTGGCTATTTGGTGTTGAAAAAAGGCTTTTAGCTTTTTTGCCGTTTGAGGGCTAGAATGCTTATTTATCAGGTAATTTTGGGGAAGAATCAACTTTTAAGTACCAATATGAAATTAGTGAACATAATATTCATGGCATGACTGGAAATAATTTACTCATTATCGGTAACTTATGATTTGAGTCATGCCATGAATAAATTTGTCTAAGCACTTAATTATTCTGATTTCCAAGCTTTAGAAAGAGGATGGCAGTTCAACGAAGCGTCATTTGTGAATAACTTTAGAGCAAATAGCAACATATTTTACCAAACGTTTGATACTTATGTCGAAGAAAACACTTGTTATCGGTGCTACGCCCAATCCAGCACGATACGCTTATTTGGCCACTAATATGCTCTTGCAGCATGGGCATGAGGTAAGTTTGGTGGGTATCAAGCAAGGCACTATTGCTGGACAAGCCATTCAGACGGACTTACCTGTAGTAGAAAATATTCATACAGTAACGTTGTATGTAAGTCCGAGCCATCAGCAAGCATACATCAATTATGTGTTATCGCTCAAGCCTCAACGCATCATTTTTAATCCGGGAACAGAAAACCCCGTATTCGAGCAACAAGCCAGTGAAGCGGGTATTCAGGTAGAAGAAGCCTGTACCTTGGTAATGCTTTCTACGGGGCAATACTAAATTGTTGAGCATTAGGCTTTACCTAATGCTCAACAATTACCACCTAAGCAACGCCGAACCCCACGTGAAGCCGCTGCCAAAAGCCGCCAAACAAACCAAATCGCCTGCGTTGATACGACCTTGTTCCCAAGCTTCGCTCATAGCAATCGGAATAGAAGCCGCTGTTGTATTGCCATAATATTGAATGTTGGTCATGACTTGTGCTGGTGTTAAGCCAAGTTGTTGTCGTACATATTCGGCAATACGCAAGTTGGCTTGGTGCGGTATTAATAAATCTATATCGCTGGACTGTAGCTGGTTATGAGTTAAAGCTTCTTTGATAACTTCTGGAAAGCGTACCACGGCGTGTTTAAAAACCGCATTGCCATTCATGACCACATCGCCCATTTGTGGGTTTTCGAGCAGTTGCTCGTAAAACTTTGAACCACTTGAACTGCCTGGTTCTTTTACATACAAATCTTCGGCATACGTGCCATCGGCATGGAGATGCGTAGAAAGGATACGATGGTTTTCCTCTTGCGTCGCCTGCACGACGGCCGCCCCAGCACCATCGCCAAAAATGACCGCTACGCCCCTTCCTTCGGTAGTGTGGTTGAGAAAGGTTGATTGAATTTCGGCCCCTACTACCAAAATATTTTGATACATGCCCGACCGTATAAATTGGTCTGCTACCGACAACGCATAGACAAACCCAGAACATTGGTCCCGAATATCGAGTACGCCAATGCCTGCTATACCCAAATTACGCTGTAAGATAAAACCAGGCCCCGGAAAGAAATAATCGGGCGTGATGGTTGCATAAATAATAAAGTCGATGGCGGTTGCCGAAAGATTGGCCCTTGCCAATGCCATTTTACTGGCTTCGGTTGCCATCGAAGCATTGGTATCTTTGCCTTTGGTAAAATAACGCCGCTCTTTGATGCCCGTCCGCTCGGTTATCCAAGCGTCGGAGGTATCCATGAGGGTTGTTAAGTATTCGTTTGTAATGATGTTTTCTGGAACATAATGCCCTACGCCAGTGATGCGGGAATACGCCATAGTTTAGTTATAAATTGTGAATAATGAACGCCAAGTTGATATTTATTCAAGATTACCTATCCTTGCTTACCAATAGTTTTATAACACTTTTGCAGCATCGCCACAACCGACTCTAGGTTATAGGGTTTGGCTAAAAATTCATCGGCTTGTGCTTTTTGAAAATCGGCGGCACATTCAGTAAAAGTATTGGCTGTTACCATCACAACCAACGGGGGATTCGGTACACTGTTTTTGATTTTAAAGCAAGCTTCATAGCCATCCATTTCAGGCATTTGTGCATCCATCAATATAACGTGGTAAGACTTCTGTACAACGGCTTTTACGGCTTCTTTTCCATCAGCAACTATATCAGTTTGATAACCTAATTTTTCCATAATTTTGGCAATCAGGCGTTGGTTTACGGCGTTATCTTCGGCAATCAGAATAGACATCGGATGATTTTGAGCAAAATCGGCTTGTAACGTTTGATGCAAGACTGGTGCTTCGACAAGTTTTTGGCTAGGCTGCAATAAGGTATCTTGTAACGTTTGCTTGAGCTGGGCTATTTTGAGAGGCTTATGCAAGGATGCCCTGATACTTGCTTTGGGATAAGCCCTGTGTAAATCCAACTTGATTGGGGTCATCACGATGACTGGCATTTTGGGAACAAGTGCACAAACTTGGGCGGCCAATAGCACGCCGTTGGTTTCGGGCATAGCGAAATCGGTCAAGACTAAATGAATATTTTGGTCTTGTTGCAAATACTGCATGGCCGTTTTTGCCGAATCGGCGGGAATTACTTTAAATCCCCATTTGACTAGCTCACGGCTCAACATTTGACGACAAGACTTGTTGTCGTCAACCAATAATACCCGCATATTTTGAAATAGGGCATCATTCCGATGGGGTACTTTGGCTGGTGTTATGCCTTCTACCAATACCGTAAACGTAAAGGTTGTACCTTCGTTTTCTTTGCTTGCTACGGCAATGTTACCGCCCATCAATGCTACCAACTTTTCGCTGATAACCAAGCCTAAGCCAGTGCCACCATAGCGGCGCGTCGTAGAAGAATCTACTTGTGAGAAAGCTTTAAATAAACGCCCGATTTTATCGGCTGGAATCCCAATGCCTGTGTCTGTTACTTCAAATTTTAGCACAATATTACTCACCATTTGTTGCTCTACCGATACCCTTACACCTATTTCTCCTACAGCCGTAAATTTAATGGCATTACCCACCAAATTGAGCAATACTTGTCGCAGGCGTTGCTCGTCGCCTTTGATAAACTCGGGTACATCGGCTTGCATTTCGTATATGAGCTCCAAGCCTAAATCAGCCGCTTTGACCGAAAAAACATCCAACACTGTTTCGATAGCATGACGCAAATCGAAGGTTCTTGATTCGAGTTCCATTTTTCCCGACTCTATTTTAGAAAAGTCGAGAATATCATTGATAATAGTCAATAAGTCTTCGCCACATTGTCTGATGGTACTGGCATACGAACGTTGCTCGTCATTTAACGGCGTTTCTTGTAGCAAGGAGGTCATGCCAATAACGCCGTTCATTGGCGTGCGAATTTCGTGGCTCATCGTTGCCAAGAAAATACCTTTGGCTTTATTGGCTCTTTCGGCATCGAGTCTGGCTTTTTGTTCTTCTTGGGTTGCTTTTAGGAGTTGAACCGTGCGTAATTCCACATCTTTCTCTAACTGTATTTTTTGTTGTTGAATCCTTGCAACCCTTGTTTTATAGGCTAAAAAAATGATACCAGCTATGACAATTAGGGCTATACCCCGAAACCACCAAGTCATCCAAAAAGGTGGGATAATGTAAATGACTAAGGCTTTTTCTTGCGGATTCCAGAAGCCATCGTTGTTTGAAGCAATCACTTTGAGTACATACCTGCCTGGGTTGAGATTGGTATAAGTTACGCTGTGTCGGTTGCTTGGTTGTGTCCAGTCGTCGTTAAATCCTTCTAATTTATATTTAAACTGATTTTTATTAGAAAGCGTATAGTTTAAAGCTGTAAAATCAATGGTAAATACCGATTGTTCATAGTCTATTGAAACACTTTCGGCTTCGCTGATATGCACAGGAAATTGTTCACTATGTGCACCAGTGATTTGTTCTTCGTCAAAAATAGTGAGTTTCGTAAAATACACGGGTGGCGGCACAGGATTAAGCCGAATGCTGTCGGGATGATACACCGTAAAGCCGTTGAGTCCTCCAAAAACTAATTCTCCATTGCTGGCTCTGTAATTAGAACGCTCTTTAAATTCATTGCCCTGCAAGCCATCGAGGGTGGTATAAGTCCGAATTTCGTGGGTTGTCAAATTCATTTTGGCAATCCCACGGTTGGTACTAATCCACAAGTTGCCACGTTTATCATCAACAAAACCTGTGACAAAATTATTAGGTAGCCCCGTTTCTTCCGAAAAACGGATAGACTTCCCTGTTTTTTTATTGAATAAATCTAAACCTCCTGTTGTACCAAGCCATAAATAGCCCGGTGCCGCATCTTTGATAACCAATACACTGGGGCTACTAATCGTAGAGGCATCGTCTTCGTCATACATATATCGTTTAAATCCCTTACCTTCGCCTAGATATAGATTCAGTCCGTTGTCGGTAGCAGCCCATACTTTCCCTTCTTTGTCAACCAACACATCATTTACGTCGCTATTACTCAGCGAGTGTGCATCTTTGGGGTTGTATAAAAAAGGAGTAAATTTTTCGGTTTTAGCATCAAAAAAGTTTATCCCGCCATTCCAAGTTGCCAGCCAGAAATTTCCTGCTTTATCGGCGGCAATGGCATTGACACTCCCCGAACTTAACTTATCTGGTTTGCCAGGTTCGGCGGCATAGTGTTTAAACTGTTTGGTTTGTAGGTTGTACAAATCAAACCCTTTTCTATGGTAGCCCAATGCCAATAAGTTTGGCGTTACTAGCCGCACTGCCATAACATAATCGCCAGCGATACTTTGCATATTATTGGGCTGGTTTTTGAAAAACGTAAAGCGGTTGTTTTTTCTATCAAAATAATTGAGTCCTCCGCCATCTGTACCAATCCAAAGATTGTCTTGGGCATCGCCATCAATAGCCAAAACAAAGTTGTTGCTGAGGCTATTTTCTCCAATCTTTTGTTTGTAGTTAGTAAAAAATCCACTGTACTTAGGCAGTAAATTCACCCCACCCGACCACGTGCCAATCCAGATATTTTCCGAAGGGTCTTGATAAATACAGTAAACAGAATTATTACTCAAACTGTTGGGTTCTCCTTCAATGTTCTGATAATGCTCAAAAGTTGTCGAATTGGGTTTGAGCACACTTACACCGCCATTTTCTGTGCCTATCCATATATTATGCAACTTATCTTCCGCCAAGCAAATGAGGTCGTTGTGTGCAATAGATTTAGGATTGTTGGGGTTGTGCAAAAATGCTTGGAAGCTATCGGTTTGTTTGTTGTATAAATTGAGCCCCCCCCCTTTGGTTGCGAGCCACATTCGTCCTTTGGTATCGCAAAGGATACTCCGAATCCAGTCGTTGGAAAGTTTTCCAGCTTGCTTGGGGTTGGCAAAATAACGCTTGAACTGCTTCGTTTTCGGATTATATACATTTACGCCTTTTCTTGTGCCAATCCACAAGTTTCCGTCTTTATCATCAGCAATGCGTAGTACCCCATCGTCGCTTAGGCTATTAGGATTATTGGGGTTGTTTGTAAAACGTTGTTGTGCTTCTGTTTTAGGGTCAATTTTTACCAAACCTTCGGTTGTAGCCAACCAAATCATTTTGTTTTTATCAATAAAGATATCTCTAGCTGCTTGGTTTTTACCTACCCAATAGTAGTGTTTAAAAATATTCTTTTTCCTGATATATTTATCACAACCCATACCCGTAGCTACCCAAATATCGCCATTGTCGTCTTCGGCTACATCATATATATAATTGCTAGAGATGCTTGTGCTGTCTTTGGGTTTGTGTTTAAACGCAACAAAAGTATAACCATCATATTTATTAAGCCCTTCTTGTGTACCAAACCACATAAAGCCTCTTGAATCTTGTAAGATAGACCCCACAAAACTCTGAGACAAGCCTTGCTCAGTTCCTAAACGAACAAAGTTGGTACTACCTCTACGTTGGGCAATACTACTTGTGCTACTACCTAAAAAGATGGCTAGTACCATCCATAATAATTTATTCATATCGACACCTAAGCTTATATGGTTATATGTAATTTATAGGTTTTATCGTATAATTTTCAGTCCATTCATAAGTAATAACAAGGAGATTGTCGGGTGGAATAAATCAAGAGGGTCTTTTGCTGAAAAGCGATACAAATATAAGACAAGATTTGAAAAGCATTTCATGAATATAAAGTTTCAAATAAAATATTACACTATCAAGGTATTTTTAAATAAAAAAATCATCATTTAACCCAAAGGAAGGTTATTGCTTGTTTGAGTTTTTTTTTTCACCAACACTATAATGTGACATTTATACAAAATTTCTGCACTCTTCATATAAATAGACAGAATGCTATTTGTAGATATTTTTTTGTACAAAAAAAATAATTTAAAACATTAAATCACTTATAATCAATAAGTAACTTTTAAAGGAATATGATATTCTTAATAATACAATTAAAAAATAAAAAATAATCCAAAATTCTCAACACTTGTTTTTCGTCGAAAATCATAAATTTTCACCTTCCTTACGAAATTTATTAAAAAAAACTTCATAAAAAAGCTTGCATGATAATTATTAAGCTACTATATTTGTTTAACGCAATCAGCCAAGTACTTGTGAACAAATAAATTTTGATTAATGTATATCGGCCTTGAAACTTGTTATTCTTGAATCCTATTAGTTAGTTCAAATCCTCCTGAATATTCTGATATATGGTTGTAAGTAAAAGACGCTGAAAGCCCGTTCATTGCATCTTCTTGTAATACATTTCATACTTACGTTGTAAGTCCTATGAAAGCCTTTAGCCAAAATATTAAATTTATAACCTGATTAATTTATGCCAAACCACTGAGTACGCATAATGCAATCACTATTATCTTATATTTAATCCTTATATTGTTATGAAAATGTCCCTTACTTTATCTGAAGGACGTACCTCGGTTGGTATGTTCTCTGCAATCGCTTTGCTTTTTTTGAGCCTTATTACTACTGCTAACGCTCAAAACAGTGCTGCCAAATTAGAGCATGTGAGTTTTACTATCAATAATGGTAAAGATGCTACTAAGTCGGTCATTTTTGCAGAACAAATTCTGGGTGCTACCAAAGTAGCCAACGACAACTCTTCTTCGCAAGATTATGAGTTATGCCCAGGAGGTTCTATCATCAAGCTGTTTGTTAAAAATACAGCGACAACGCCTACGGCTTCTACTAAAATTGATATTAATAAATGGGATAATTACTTGTCGAAATATGGCGTAGCTTGGATTGCTTTTAGTACGCCCGATTTGAACAAAACGATAGAAGATTTAAGAAGAAACAACTTCCCTGTAAAAATTAGCAAGGGTGTATTACCCGAATCACCCAACACGGAGGTGGCTATTACAACGGCGTTTGATAACCAATTGGTTGTATTGGTACAAAAAAATGATGACAACCAGGGTTTTTGCAAACTAGAACACGTACAATTGATTGTCAAAAACTTGAAAGCATCAGTAGAGTTCTATCAAGAGGCTGTAGGTGCCAACGACATTACTTACATCAATGAGTTTGTGGCAGAAGCAAGAATTGGCGATAATACCTTTCTACTTGCCGAACCCGAAGGGCTTGTTCTTGATAGTGCCAATTTCAAAGAGGAAACCAACAACGATAATAGCGTTGTAAAAGACAACCTCTCATTTTTATACGCAGACTTTGAACAAACCGTTTATACTATCAAAGGAAATGGCTATAACTTCAAACAAATGCCTGTTCCTCAACATAAAAACAACAAACATACATATTTTTCAAACGGACAAATCGCCAGCCCAGACGGGCTTATCATCGAAATTGGTGATATTTTTGCCAGCCGTTTTGCCAGACAATAAAAACTTTGCCCTACTTTAATATCTCCTTACTTGTCTCATGAATTATAGCCAATTATAATCCTTACATTTTAAACAATCAATAGGCATTCCGAAAGAATGCCTATTTTTTTGTAACTTGGGTAAGTTTTGATACTCGTCAGAAAGACCTAGACCCATCATCCATGAAACATCTAATAAAGCTTACAATAATCCTATTTGGACTGCTAGGCATACAACTTCAAAGTTGTATTTGGGCTAAAAGATGCCCTCAACCCTCTTGCCGTGTAGCCAAAGAACACCGCCACGAAGGACAAGTCTTTCGGCCAAGGGCTGCTTTTTCGTGGATTTATACCAAAAAGCATTTACCTTTTACGGCAAAGAAAAAAGACGAACAAGATGCTAGTAAAATCAACAGAAAAGCCAAACAACCACAATACCGCTATTTGTTGCCTGGTGAAAGCCTTGGCAAACCCAAAAATTAGTTATAATTGTGAAGAAAAGACGAAATAGATGAATTTAATTAAAGTAGCCGCAGGCGTTGTCAATCAAACGCCTCTGGCATGGGAAAGTAATAAACAGCACATTATCGACTGCATCGAGGCGGCTCAACAGCAAGACATCAGTTTGTTGTGTTTGCCCGAGCTTTGTATTACGGGCTATGGTTGCGAAGATATGTTTTATGCCCAAGGCACAACCGACAAAGCACTTGAGGTATTAGATGAAATTGTATATCATACGGCAGGTATTATGGTAGCTGTAGGCTTGCCGTTACGAATCAATAATCGAATTTATAATGCGGCTTGTCTGATTGCCAACAAACAAATCAAAGGGTTTGTTTGCAAAAAAAACCTTGCCAACAATGGGGTGCATTACGAAACTCGCTGGTTTCATCCGTGGCAAGACAACGAAAAAACTGAAATTTGGCTAGGCGAATTTAGCTATCCTGTAGGCGACCTTGTATTTGAAGCAGGAAATATAAAAATCGGTTTTGAAATATGTGAAGATGCCTGGATTGCCAACCGTCCGGGACGGGCTTTATATGCCCAAGGCGTTGATATTATCTTGAACCCGTCGGCATCGCATTTTGCTTTTTTCAAAACCCAAACCCGTGAACGCTTTGTGCAAGATGCCTCAAGGGCATTTGGGGTTGCCTACATTTATGCCAATTTGCTAGGCAACGAAGCAGGTCGTATTGTGTTTGATGGCGATGCCATGATTGCCCAAGCGGGCGAAATGCTGGTGTCTGGTACACGCTTTAGTTATAAAGATTTTTATCTTACTACGGCGGTTATCGACATTGATAAAGTGCGTTTAGAACAAGCCCAAAACCGTATCAAGTCGGCGGTGAGTAGCGGAAAAATCGCTTTCTTGTATGATTTTCCTTCGGTAAAACCCATCAAACAAACACACGTGTTGGAACACTGGGAAGCTAAAGGATACCAAAAAGAAGAAGAATTTGCCCGTGCGGTAGCCTTGGCTCTTTTCGATTACTTACGCAAAGCCCGTGCTTGGGGTTGGGTTATTTCGCTTTCGGGCGGAGCCGATTCGTCGGCTATTACGGCACTTTGTTACTTGGCCATAGAGCTGGGTGTCGCCGAATTGGGGCTTGAAGCTTTCAAAAAGAAATTGGCACATATTCCGATTATACAAGAGTGTGATAGCGTAGCGTCGCTTTCACAAGCATTGATTACCAATATTTATCAGGCTACCGAAAACAGTTCTGACGCTACACGTCATGCCGCAAGCTCATTGGCGGCATCGCTCAATACTACTTTTTACGACATCAATATCAATGGCTTGGTTGAAACCTATAAAGCACTCATCCAAGGAGCAATAGACCGCAAACTTTCATGGCAAACCGACGATTTGGCCCTACAAAATATCCAAGCACGGGTCAGAGCCCCAAGTGCGTGGTTGTTGGCGAATATCAAAAATGCCTTGTTGTTGGCTACCTCCAATCGCTCAGAAGCAGCCGTGGGCTATGCCACTATGGATGGCGATACGTCGGGGTCTATTTCGCCGATTGCGGGCATTGATAAACACTTTTTAAGACATTGGTTGCGTTGGCTCGAACACACAGGACTCGACGCTACGTTGGCGTTGCCAGGGCTTCATGCCATGAACAACCTACAGCCTACAGCCGAGTTGCGTCCTCTCGAAGCCAAGCAAATCGACGAAGAAGACCTCATGCCTTATGATTTGTTGAATGCCCTTGAAAAAGCAGCTTTCAGCGATAAAAAATCGCCCAAAGATTGCTACGAACTCATGCAAATGGAGTTTGAAGGAATATATTCCAACGAAAAAATCTTGTTGAGTATCGAGCGATTTTTTAGACTTTGGTGTAGAAATCAATGGAAACGAGAACGTTATGCCCCAAGCTTCCATCTCGACGACTACAACCTCGACCCTAGAAGTTGGCTTCGTTTTCCTATTTTATCAGGAGGCTTTGAAACCGAACTTGCCGAGTTGAGAGCATGGGTAGAAAACCCTAAATCCCAACAACGCAGGGGAAAAATCGGGTTTTAACCTAGGGGTTTATCAGATGTTTGTTTATGGAAGAAGGAAAAATTTTCATTTTTACCTATATCCACCAAACACCTGATATGTTTCGGTGTCTTTATGCAATAATCTGAAACCCCTGTACGCACTCACACGACCTTTTACAACTATTACTTATTTGCGTATCTTTGTCAAAAAAATGGCTACTATGCCCCCAACGAAATTTCTTATTCTTCGCTTTTCGTCTATTGGCGACATTGTACTTACAACGCCAGTGGTGCGTTGTATCAAATTGCAATACCCTCAAGCAGAGGTACATTATGCAACAAAAAAAGCCTTTAAGGGCTTGTTAGAAAACAATCCCTATATCGACAAAGTGCATGTATTGGAAGAATCGCTGAGTGCTTTAGTGCATCAATTGAAAACCGAACGTTTCGATTTTGTCATCGACCTGCACCATAATCTCCGTACAAGCCTCATCAAATGGCAACTCGGAGCAAAAGCATTTAGCTTTGATAAATTAAATTTTAGGAAATTTCTTTTAGTAAAATTTAAAAAAAACCTTCTTCCTGATGTCCATATTGTGGACCGCTACATGGCAACAGTAGCAGATTTAGGTATCAAAAATGATTATAAAGGACTCGATTACTTTATTCCAGCACGAGATGAATTGCCCTTAGAATGGCTTCCCGAAACGCATCAACAAGGCTTTGTGGTGTATGCTATTGGTGGGCAACACGAAACTAAAAAATTGCCCCTGAGCAAAATGGTAGAGCTTTGCAGCGAAATCAAACAGCCTTTGGTATTAATTGGCGGAAAAGAAGATTTGGCACAAGGCGAAGACTTGCGTACTCTTTTAGAAAAACAAGGCAAAAAAGTGCTGAATGCCTGTGGCAAATGTAACCTTAACCAATCGGCATCGTTGCTCCAACAAGCCCAATGGGTCATTAGCCACGATACGGGCATGATGCACGTAGCAGCAGCCCTGAAGAAAAAAGTAGTTTCGATTTGGGGCAATACCGTGCCAAGCTTTGGCATGTACCCTTATCTTACGCCCTTTGTTGTCATTGAAAATACTGATTTGCAGTGCCGGCCTTGCTCTAAAATCGGTTATGAGAAATGTCCAGTAGGGCATTTCCGCTGTACGCAAGATTTAACATTCAAGCATATCAATCAATTGGTACAAAGCCTAAGATAAGTTTTGAGTAGGGTCTATGGCTTCTTAGAAATGACTTTGTTTTTTGACCCCATGTATATAAATGAAACGCTTATGCCCAAAAGTTTGACTCACAGAGGTATGATTAGGCGTTCCATCTGATACCTTTAAAAATAACTGAACATTATCCTCAGATGAAAAAAGTAAACGTAGGACTTGTACAAATGTCCTGTTCGGCTGACCCATCAGCCAATATGCAAAAAGCCATTGAAGGTATTCGTAAAGCGGCTGCACAAGGAGCACAAATTGTGTGTTTGCAAGAGCTTTTTACCTCACTTTATTTTTGCGATGTTGAAGACCATGCCAATTTTGGTCTAGCCGAGGCTATTCCGGGGCCATCCACCGATACCCTAGCGTCGGTTGCCCAAGAGCTTGGCGTAGTGATTATTGCTTCGCTTTTTGAAAAAAGAGCCGCAGGTTTATACCATAATACCACGGCTGTACTCGATGCCGACGGTAGCTATTTGGGGAAATACCGCAAAATGCACATTCCCGATGACCCAGGCTATTATGAGAAATTTTATTTCACGCCTGGCGATTTGGGTTATAAGGTATTTAAAACTAAATTTGCTACCATTGGCGTGCTGATTTGTTGGGACCAGTGGTACCCAGAGGCGGCTCGCATTACGGCATTGATGGGGGCAGAAATCCTCTTTTATCCTACGGCTATTGGTTGGGACATGAACGAAACCGACCCACAAATTAATCGTGAACAATACAATGCTTGGCAGACCATACAGCGTAGCCATGCCATTGCCAATGGCGTACACGTGGTGTCGGTAAACCGTGTAGGTATCGAAGCCGAGCAACAATTTTGGGGTGGCAGTTTTGTGAGTAATCCTTTTGGTTCGCTGTTGTACTTGGCCTCACATAACCAAGAAGAAGTACACGTACAAACCCTCGATTTACAAAAAACAGAATATTATCGTAGCACTTGGCCTTACTTGCGTGACCGCCGCATTGATAGCTATGAGCCTATTACGAAGAGATATATTGATTAGCGACAAGCACTGTAATTGTGACTTAGCCTCCCTGTTTAACGAGTCGGCATTCTTTCGAGAAGCCGACTTTTTTAATGAATATCATCCGTAAAAGCGAAAAGAAACTAAGTGACTTTTTCAAACAAAAAAGCTAACCAATACATTTTTTGGTTAGCTTTTTTGTTTGATTTTTTTATAAAAACACAATATATTAAAAATCAAACACTTGCGTTTTCATTCTACGAAGTTTTTGTATCGTGCGGTGCAAGAGGCTTGAGATAGCTCAACAAACGTTTTAATTCTTTGATAATTCTACTGGTAAGCATCGTAAAAAAGCTTCCATCTTTGTCGAGCGTGCGTGTGCCTGTCCATACACGAATATCACTATCTTTTACCTGTACCACCTTGCCAAATTGCATCAAATCGAAAGTCAAGCGACCGTCTTCACCTCTTACATGACGCATCACATAACCCACTTTGAGTGCTTGGGCAGTTTTATAGCCCATGGTCATGCCTAACGTATTGAGATAAGGTCGTTTAAAATGCCTAATTTCGGCCATGAGGTCTTTCATTTTTTCATATAGTGCCAGCTTCCAGCGAGGCGTAACCTCGGTTGCAATAAACGAATAACGCCCATATACACACGCCACGTCGTCGGCACGGAGCGGTGCAATCATTTTATCAATCCAGTTGGGCGGATACATACAGTCGGCATCCGCCGAAAGAATGTACTTACCTTTGGCTTGTTCCAAGCCCATTTGTCGGGCGGGGCCACAACCCTGAATCGTTTGAAGGCAACTTCTGATATGAAGCTTGTCTAACACCTCTTGGGTACGGTCGGTAGAATTGTTATTGACAACCAAAATTTCAAATGGAATAGTCGTATGGGTATCAGCCAACGAGCCAATCGTCGGGAGCATATTCACTTCTTCGTTCCAAGCGGCAATAACAATGCTCACCTCGGGCGACTCAGTGGTTTTTTTTATCAGCTTTTCGTTGATTTCGGCATATACGCTTGCAGGTATATCATCTACTGTTTTGTAAGGATATACATACCGATTAATCCAAGAAGGGTTTTTAAAAAAACTCATAAGTATGGTTGGTTAGTACGAAAGCAATATAAATACTTCTAGGCATAAATACAAGAAAAGAAGGGCTTCTGTCAACTAAACAATTATTTGCAATGCTATCGTGCTATCTGTTGTTTTGGTCGAGGTAATGTGTCGGATGATATAATAAATGTGTAAAATACTACAGAATTATGTTTTTTTGCAAAAAGAGCTTTTGCCAACCTGTGTCTGGGTGGCGGTATAGCTACAAATCAGTTGCTTTATGAGATATTTTTTTATTTTTCTATGTTTACTTAGCTCCTACGCTTGGGGGCAACAAGGAACAACCCAAATAACCGGACGAGTATTGGATGCTTCTACAGGTAAACCCTTGGCATTTGCCTCTGTTACGGTGTTCAAAGTAGTGGCTGACAAAGAAGTGTTGCTGGGCGGTACAACCGTGACCGAAGCAGGTACTTTTGTATTGGGGAAATTGCCCACAGGAGAACTTACGCTAAAAGTGTCGTTTGTTTATTACAAAACCCTAGTTCAGCGTGTGGTAGCCAACCAAGCTACTGTAGATGTTGGTTCTATTCAACTTACACCCGACAACACCGTGCTACAAGAAGTACAAGTAAAAGCCGAAAAAGAAGCGGCAACTTTCGGTATGGACAAGCGTGTGTTTAATGTAGCCAAAAGCCTTACCAGTATTGGCGGTACAGCCGAAGCCCTGTTACGCAACTTGCCTTCGGTGAGCATCGACGAAAGCGGTAGTGCGTCGATTCGTAATTTGGCAACGACGATTTACATCAATGGAAAGCCCACTCAATTGACATTAGCCCAAATTCCAGCCAATCAAATTGAATCGGTAGAAGTGATTTCTAATCCGTCGGCTCGCTACGATGCCTCTACTTCTGGCGGTATCGTTAACCTCATTTTGAAGAAAAACCGTGCGGCTGGCTACAATGGCAGTGCCAGTATCGGTATCGGCAACAATGCCCGCTATGATGCTTCATTGAATTTTGACTATCATCAAAACAAATGGACGTTCAATTTGATGTATAATATGAATGCAACGAAAAACCCAACCAACGGGTACGTCAACCGAACGTCTTATGCCAACGGTGTGCCACAGGCATATTTCAACCAAAATACCATCAACAATCTTAATAACCTATTCAATAATGGCAGGGTATCGGTTGAGTATGTTGCCAATCAGTACAATACCTTTGCTGTGGCTACGAATGTGGTGTTAGGAGCGTTCAATACCATTGGTAATCAAGACTATAGCTACAAAGATGCCCAACAAAAAGTGACAGGTTATGGCGGACGAAATACCGTTCCCGCCAATGATTTTACAAATATTGGTGTAGAATTTGATTGGAAACGTACTTTCTCACAAAAAGGGAAGGAACTAAGCATACTTACATCTTTTACCCGAAACAACGTATCGAATGCCGCCAATTGGCTCACTACCAGTTTCAATGCCGATGGAACAAGCCAAAGCAATTATCCAGAAACTGATAAAATCACAGGCTATCAGCGTGGGTATCAGTATTTATTCCAACTAGATTATACCAAACCGCTCAACGATTCGAGCAAAATAGAAATGGGCGTAAGGTCATTTACCTATGACCGAGACATCCAGTATTTGTTTAATCAACTCGACAATACCACCCAAACCTACCATTTACAAGAAAGTTATTCGCAGAATGGTACAATTCTTGAAACCATCAATGCGGCTTATTTTTTGTATAGCCGTAAGCTAAAGCATCAAATGAGCCTTCAAGCAGGCTTGCGTGTAGAACAATCGTCGATGCACGGTACGTCACGTTTCGACAATGCTAGTTTTGGCTATGACTATCCGAGTGCAGCAGGCGATGATTGGCTAAAGTCTTTTTTTCCGTCATTTTCTATCGTAAAGCAATTGGGTAAAGATTCGGAGCTTGGTCTTAGCCTAAGTCGAAAAGTAGGTCGCCCTAATTTCAGGCACGTTTTTGTAGGTATTCAGGCAAATGACCGCCAAAACATCACGATGGGAAATCCGAAAGTACAGCCTGAGTTTGTGAATGCTGCCGAACTGAGTTACAACAAAACTTTTGGCCATTTCACCTGGTTGGCTACGGGCTATTATGTGTATGAAGACCATACCATTAAGCCTTATACACAAGCATCGGCAATCGACCCGACCGTATTGGTTACGACCTTTATCAACACCAAAGCCGATATTCAGTATGGTGTTGATAACACCCTCAAGTATAGTATTGGAGGGCTTTCTGTTGTGGGTAATTTAAATGCTTATCATTTTATGATTCAGTCGGTTAATCAACAAAATGAAATGTTTACGTACCGTTCTAAGTTGACGCTTTCTTATCGCTTTCCAAGCAATATCATGGCACAAATTACAGCCAATAGCGATGGTAACTCCCCCACTTTACAAGGGTATCGGAAAGGTGCACAAGGCATGGATATAGCGTTGCGTAAATCATTCTTAAAAAATAGGGCTAGTATTGCTTTTACCGTAAACGATTTGTTTAATTCTCGACAATTTATTACTGTATATGAACAAGGCAATGTGCAACAATGGTCGATGAATAGAAGAGAAGTGCGGTTTTATAAACTAACCCTCAGCCTTCCTATTGGTAAAGCCAATGGTAGTTTCAAGAAAAAAGAACGAGGTTTAGAAAAACCTGATATTTTTGTGGATTAGCAAATGACTATTCAACTTATCTAAGCTTTTACAAAAGCCGATAGAGATGTTTAATTAAGTTTCATAAAAAACTACGATTAGCCATGAATTACTCATATTTTTGCATAAGTAAAAGAAATAAAATTTGGTAAGTGTTTGATTATAAGAATTTAAAGATGAATTCTCACTCCGTTTATCATCATTTATTACACAAGGCAAATGATACAAAAATATCCAGTAGGCATTCAAGATTTTGGCGAAATACGTACAGGTGGATATTTGTACGTGGACAAAACAGCTTTTGTCCACACACTCGTGACACAAGGGAAATATTACTTTCTTTCTCGCCCACGAAGATTTGGAAAGTCTTTGTTTATTAGCACTTTAGAATGTTTGTTTTTGGCTAAAAAAGAACTTTTCAAAGACTTATTCATCGAAGATAAATGGAACTGGGAACAAACTTTTCCCATTATCAGAATCTCTTTTAGTAATATCGGGCATAAATCGTTAGGCTTACAAGAGGCAATTGATACACATTTAGAAGAAATCGCAAAAGAGTATGGTATTGTATTTTCAGCCAAAACCATCGACCAAAAATTTAAAGAATTAATTGTTTCTCTCTCCACAA
>JACCDR010478651.1_pt1 | contig 18467 bp, 34 predicted proteins | sample 7446431 | NCBI WGS metagenome assembly JACCDR01 (sample SAMN15323443, study PRJNA562643) | freshwater metagenome | isolation source: river surface water | place: USA:Blue River Watershed | collected 2017-08-17
GTCCTGCCTGCCGGGGTGGCAGACTTTGGATACCCCCCAGGGGTAGGGGCCTCGGAAGCGGGGGTGCGCGGCGGGGCGTGGCGGCCCTCCAGGGCGGTCTTGGCGCGGTGGCAAGGGGTGCAGATGGCCTGCAGGTTGGTGTCGCCCTCGTGGCCGCCTGCGGCTTTGGGCAGGATGTGGTCGACCTGCGTGGCCAGCGTCGTCAGGTTGAGCTTCAGGCACGGCTGGCACAGGCCTGCATCACGCTGCAGGATGCGCTCGCGGGTCAGCTCCCAATGGCGGCCGTAGCCGCGCGACTGGCGGCTGCCGCGCCGGCTATCGGCGAACGAGCCCAGGCGCACCTTGTGGGCCTCACAACGGCTGCTGCCGTCGGTGACCAGGGCGCCGCAGTGGGCGCAGGGTTTGGGTGCTGATCGGGCCATGAAAGCAACGAGCCCCGCGCGCATTGCTGCGGGCGGGGCTCGGCCAAGTTGCCTGAATCTACCCGGGTTCCGGCATGTTGCAAAAACTCCCGCCGCTCCACATCGCCGCCAATGCTCGCCGTCCCGCATCCAGCCGGTCGCGCACGGTGCGCTCGGCACAGCCGGCCCGCTCAGCGTGCTGGGCCGTGCTCAGCTTGTAGGCGTAGTGCAGGCAGATCGCGTCGCGCTGCTTCAGGCTGAGCAAGCCGATGCTGCGGTGCGTGGCCCGCACGTCATGGCCGCCGCTCGACACCTTCATCGTGGGCGTGCTCCCCTTGGTAGGCGGCATCCAGTTGGGGTGCATCACCGACATGGCCGGGTAGCCCGACCCATCGCCCACCGTCACGGCCTGCGCCCACCGCTGCAGCCGGGCCTCGACGTCCACATCACGCATCGGCCACCTCCACGGTGTGCAGCACCAGCACCGCCTGGCCCGGGATGCCTGGCGCGGTGGCGAACTGGGCCAGCAGCTCGTCGGCCGGCAGCACGCCCACGCACAGCACGCCCTCCCGTGCGAAGAACCACCCGGGCTCGCCCAGCACCACGCCACGCCGCCAGCATTCATTGACGTGGGCATCGCCCAGGGTGCGCCGCTTCTCCCGCATCAGCGCGGCCACGCCAGGCATGTGCTGCGGCAGCCAGTCCCAGCGCTTGCCTTCCTTGCCATTCCTGTCCATGTGTCCAAGTACCTCTTGATGAGTGCTGTGAAGGGTGGGTGGATCGCGCCCCTGCGCGCGTGCAGGCGCCTGCACGCCTGTCCGCCCGCTGGCACCTGGACACCTGGACCGTTGCGACAAGGCTCCGCCTTGGCTCTCACTGCTGGCCATTGGCCAGTTGGTAGAAGTCGCTGCAACGAACGTGGACACGTGGACACGTGGACACGCCAGGCCCCCGGTGCGCCGGGCCGCGGTGCGCTACATGGCCGGCACCCCGCGCCGCCCGACCTTTTCCGCGCGGGCTTCGCGCGATCGCTGGTCAGAACGGCGGCGCATGGGGGTCCTCCGCCTGTTGATGGCCGACGGCATGCCCGTTCGCCCGGCCGTTGAAGTCAGAGCTGGCGCCGGCCACGGGCGTGGTGCGCCGCGGCCGCTCAGCCGGCCGCACGTACACCCGCGGGCGTCTGCCCTGGTCGTCTGCGCTGAGCCGGCGCGTCGTCCAGCCCAGCATGTGCATCACCGCGCCGGCCTTCTTCACCACCGCGTCGGTTTGCTTGTCGATCGTGTAGCCGATGCGGGCCAGCAAGTCCTGCATCGTGATCTCGCCCACCAGTGAGCCATTGGGCTGGCCCATGGGCACCTTCTGGTTCTCGTCGTACAGGTAGGTGCGAATGGCACTGTCCAGCGAGCTCTCCATCTGCCGGGCTGACTGCTGCGGCTTGAACAGCCGCGCCTCTTCATCGCGGTTGGGATAGAAGCGCTCGCCCGCGTCCACGCGGTGCACCGCCTCGGCCAGCATCTGCTCAAGGTTCTCGCGCAGCCACTCCAGGTCGGGCGGCCGCCCCAGGCGCACCGGCCAGAAGCGGCGGTTGCCCGTGGTGTCGATCAGGTAGTGCGCCTCGTTGGTGGTGCCCATGAACACCACCTGGCGCGGGTACTTGGCCGGCCGCTTGTCAAAGGTGGCGCGGAACAGGTCCGTCGGGCTGCTGACAAACCGCTTGACGTCGCCCACCTCCTGCTTCGTCAGGCTCTCCAGCTCCGACCACTCGTACAGCCACACGCCCTGAATGTTCATCAGGCTGTCCTTGTGGCGCACGTCCAGGCCCGTGTCGGCAAAGTAGTCGCCACCCAGCACCTTGGCCAGCGTGCTCTTGCCGTAGCCCTGCGGCCCTTCCAGCACCATCATGTAGTCGAACTTGCAGCCCGGCCCCACCAGCACCTCGGGCCCGCGGCGCACCTCGGGCATCACCCGCGCCACCATGGCCATCACGAAGAAACGGCCCGCCAGGCGCAAGTAGTCCTGCAGCTCGGCCGGGTGCTCGTCTTCCTCCAGGCACACGCGCTCCACCCAGGTGTCCAGCCGCGACAGGCCGTCCCAGCGGCCCCGCAACCCCACCATCCGCTGCCGCAATGGGTGGTACGCATGGCGCCTGGACACCACCACCACCGCCTCCACCAGCGCCTCGCGCCCCATGCTCGGCAGGCCGTGCTGGCGCACCAGCCAGTCGCCCATCTGCAGCTCGTCGTCCTCGCGCCAATCGCCGGCCGGCGTGCCCCAGGGCGTGACGCGCACCTTCTCGATGTTGTTGCTGAACTCGTTGAAGCGCACCAGGCCCGCGCACTCCGGAATGCCCGCCACACCACGCTCAGGCCAGCCGTCCAGGGCCAGCACCACGTTCTCGCGCACCGCCTTCGTCGCGCCGCTGGCCGACGTCAACAAGTGGCCCAGCCACGCATGCACGCCAGCACCCTCCCCCTCCCCCGCGGCAGCAGTGGAAGGGGTAGATCCGCCGACTGCAGCCCGCACGGCCTCATCGGGCGGCCGGAATGGCAAGGCCTCGTCCAGGTGCTGCCGCACGCGTGCAGCGTCCCACCCATCGGCCACCGCGTCGGCCAGGTCCCAGCCGTCGGGCTTGCTGCCGGGCGGCTGCATGCGCGTCATCAGCGCCGTACAGCCGTGCTCACGCACCAGCAGCTGGCCAATGCCCACCATCGTGGAAAAGCCCGGCTGCTTCTCCAGCGGCTTCAGCGGCTTGCTCAGCGGGTCGACGCCCTGCTCGCGCTCCAGCTTGGTCAGGCCCACGCGCTGGGCGTCGGCGTCGGGCCACAAGATCACCTGGCGCCCGGCCAACCAGGCCCAGCTGGCCAGCGGCCACGCCTTGCCGCCGCCGGGCCAGGACACGAAGTCGAACTCGTGCCCCAGCAGCTCATGCCCCGTCTGCGCGCACTTCTCGCCTTCCACCACCACCACCGGCAGCCTGGGCTCGCCGCTCAGCAGCGTGGCCGGCACATACAGCGGCCGCGGGGCCGCCCACTGCTTCCAATGCCAGCGCTGGCCCCCGCGTGGGTCTTGCGTGTCTTCGCACCAGGTCAGGGGCAGCACGTCCTTCACGCGCTCGCCCTGGCTGTTCATCCGCTCGAAGCGCGCCGCGTAGCCATAGCGCTGGCCCTCGAAGGTGTAGGCCCAGGTGCGCACCGCATCGTGGTCCTCCCACTCGCCGGTGCGCTTGTTCTTGAAGCCCATCCGAAAGCGCGTGGGCTCCGGCGCGTGTGTCGGCACCGGCAGCACGCTGCGCCAGCGGTCTGGCCGTGGCGGGGCCAGCGGCGCCGCCGCCGGCTCCTTGGGCGGCACATCAGGCAGTGGCGGCTCATCGCGCGCACGTCGTGGCGCGGCCTCGTTGGCCACCGCCTGGCGGCCCCACCCCAGGTCACGCATCAGCTCGCGCGCCGCCTGGCCGTTGTTCAGGCCACGGATCCGCGCGTACAGGCTGATCAGGTCGCCGCCCTTGTCGTCCTCGGTACCGCCGTTGTCAATCCACTGCCCGGTGCGCAAGTTGACGTTGGCGCTTTCGCCCTCGCCACCGTCGAAGTCACCCACGTACCAGCGGCCGTTGCGCTCCACCCCATGGGGCAACCACTGCGGCACCAGCACGTGCGCCCGGTCCAGCAGCGCCGCGGCAAGGGACACGAAGTCAATGGGCGCCCGCGGCCCATGGTGTTGGTTTGTCACAAGTCGAGGGGTTGGGCCCGTGCGTGCTACAGCTCAACCCAGAACTGCCGGTGCAGCTCGTCCAGCTTGTCGGCCAGCGTGTCGCCCGATGGGGGCACCGCCAGCACCGACGGGCGCGCATCGTCCAGCAGCACCAGGTAGCCCGCATCCACCAGCCGGCTGGCCGTGTAGCGCGCCGTGCTGTAGCCCACCTGGGCCCGCTCAGCCAGCACCCGCACCGGCGCCGGGCCGCCATCTGCCGCCGCCTTGCGCAAGGCCATCGCCACCTCTCCGTGTGACCCGCGTGGCCTCATGCGTGCGCCTCCTTCAGCAACTGGTAATTCGCAGGCGTGAGATGGAATCCTTCCATCCAGCCGGCCGCCTCCACATGGCGGTCTTTCACCCCCACATCGAGGTACACGAACACCGCGTACGTGGTGATCTGCCGGTGCTCACCCTGCCCCGGCACCCAGCGGCATCGCCGCCCGGTGGGCGACAGGTACACCGCATCGGCCCGCAGGGCCACCGTCGGGTCGCACTTCATTACGCGGCCCTCCGCAACGCCTGCAGCTCTTCCAGCACCGTCAGCTGGCTCTGCTGGGCCAGCCACTGGCTGATGACCGTGTTGCCCAGCACCGCCTCCACCGCCGCAATGCAGCGCGCCGGCAGCTCGCGCCGGTTGCTGTGCAGGCTGAAGTAGTCACTGGTGTGGCTGGTGTACAGGTGCGCCAGCTCGGCAAGCGTGCGCTGCGTGATGCGCGCGCTGCGCAGCTTCCACGCCAGCCGGCACGCATGGCGGTACGTGGGCAAGCCACGCACCACCTCGGGCGGCACCACCAGGCGCTGGGCCTGCACCACGCCGCCCATCAGGGGCAGCGGCAAGGTCTGCCGATCGATAAATTTCATGGGCACCCCGGTTGAAGTACCAGTTGCGACCGGCGCAAGCTGTGGCCATGTGCAGCCACCGCGCCACCCCGTGCAAGAAAACGCCCCAGGCTCGAAAGCCCGGGGCGTTGAAGGTGGGCCGAAGCCCATCCGGAGACAACCTGCACGTGAAAGGGTGGGCGCCCTTCCCTGGTTATGCTGCGCATCCCCCCGAACCGCAGCGCCCCAAGGAGGGCCCCCATGAACTCGAAACGGTCCACGCGCGAAACCGCGCGCTTCTCTGTCATCTCAGACGACGGCCGGCGCTTCGACGTGGTGGAGACATCCACCTTCGCGCAGCACCTGCTGCAGAACGGCACCTGGACCCCGCCTCTGCTGGATGGCAAGCGGTACACGGCCGGCGCGTGGCCGGTCAATGTCAACGACGACGGCAGCATCGACATCGTCATGGACGAGATGGTTCGCTGCCGTCGAGCTTGACCGTATCCAGCTGCGCCGGCTCGCCCGCCGGTTTCAGCACCCAGTGCGTGCGCAACAGCGCCGCCGCGGCCAGGCCCTGGCTCTGGGTCATCAGTTCCGTCACCAACACCTTGGGCGTCTGGCCCGCCTGCATGTCCAACTGGATGCGGGTGACGCGCCGGCCCTGCAGGCCCAACGCCTCGGTCATCGCCTTGCCAAGGGTGAAGATCGAGCAGATCTCGTCACCGTTCACGGGCTCTTCAGGCTGCATCACGCGCCTCCGCAGCGGCCTTAATGTGGTCGGTGGCGGCCTGCGGAGCGGCCACGTCAATGCACGGCCGGCCTTCCGGGTGCGGCCACGCCGGGTCTGCCACGCGCACCCAGGCCACATCGGGGCGCATCTGCTCGACGGCCACGCGGCCGCCGGTGGCGCGTTCAATGTTTGGGCAGCGGTCGGGCGGGATTCGTCCACTCCAGCCGATGACCGACGGGACCTTGATGCCCAGCATCCTGGCCACTGCAGTGGGCCCGCCGAGCGTGGTGATGAGTTCCGACATGCCGCGAATGTAAGGCACGCCTAGTAATCATGCAAGGCCCGCCTTATCGCTTGGCAGGTAGGCTTGCCTACAAATGAGATTGCTTCAAGATCGCATTGCAGAGTGCATGCGCAGGCGTCCGCACTTGCTGCAGGCCGACATTGCCCGCGCCTGCAAGGTGCGGACTCCATCTGTCGCCGACTGGATCAACGGCAAGACAAAGAGCCTGCGCCCCGAGCCGGCGCGACTTGGTGCCGCGCTGTTCGGCTGCGACCAGAACTGGCTGGCTTCCGGAACCGGCACTCCCAACTGGGTCGACGAACCGCCGCAACCACTGAATCAGGCCCAGCCACCAACACTGGCCGACGCGCTGCCAGTCGTCCTCGACGCGATGGCCGCGGCGCCGGACAAGGGCAAGCTGCGGACAGCGCTGCATGCCGTACTAGACGATGATGTTCCGGCCTACCGCCAGCGGCTGGCCGAGTTGCTCGCTGCGCCGGTGAGTCCGCGTCCTGTGCACACCCCAGCTCAGCCGGCACCGCCTGCCCCCAACCTGGCTGCTCAACGCAGCAAGTACCGCCTGCCCGGCCTCACCCCTGTGGCAGACGATCCAGCACAAACGCCACCCGCGGCTGTCCCTCGTGAGTCATGAGCAGGCAATGTTCAAGCGCCCAGGCCAGCTTTGTGCACGGCACGCCGATGTGCAGCAGCTCTGCAGAGCCTATCGCGGACCCTCGAAGCGCCGCTTCGGCGGCGCTTCGGCATGTCAGCACCATCATCGCGTCATGGTCCAGCACCAGCTCGCGCCGGGCTGCGCGCTCACTGGCCAGGCGCAAGTGCAGCGCTTCGAACACCATGGCGGTCACCACGCCTTGCAGTCTCACTCGCAGCGTCTGCGCGCTGCGGTGGACAATCGCCAGGGCACTGCCCAGCGGCCATTTTTCTACTTCCATCCCTTGCTCCCTTGCGCGGGTCCCAGGCCGCGCGAACGTTGAGCAGTTGCCTGTAGGGCATGGTGCAAACTCGCTGGCTCACCGAATGAGCCTGTGAATCCCAACCACTGAAATGAGGGGGTGAAATGAAGCCTTGGGGGGTTGCACTTATAGCGGTGGCAATCGCCGCCTCAGCTGCTGGCGGCTACCACCTCGGCCGCATGCACGGCGTTGTCCTTGCCACGCCAGCCCTAGCAACCGAATTGCAGCCCGCTGCGGCAAGCGCTGCCAATCGCGTGGTGAGCAAGCAAGCGTGGGACGCGGCGCTGGCAACCGCGCTGGAGCAACGTGAACCAAACGTCGGCGCCGATGGAGTCACGAAGTTCAAGGCTTGCGTGAAGGACGCGAACGGATGCACCCTCCAGCTGCCTGGGAGCCGAGACGCGCTCAGAAAGGTGCTGTGGGTTTACGCATCCGAGGCCAACTCGAAAGGCCCACCGAAGAAGACGCGTGTCGACGCCTATGTTGCGCTGCAGGACTGTGGTCTTCCTACGGTTTTCATCTCGCCATTCTTTGTGCGAGAGGGCGACTGGCTGTTCCTGAAGTCCATCACTGCAGCAGTCGGTGAAAAGACGGTGCTCTCGCAGCCCATAGACAACGCGAAGCGAGACAACACGAGCGGCTGGGTCATGGAGTGGGCCGATCTAGCGCTGCCCAATGCCGCCCTTCCTGACCTTGAGGCGGCAAGTTCGGCCGATGCCTTGATTGTTCGCCTCACCGGTGATCGAGGCTACATCACGCTAGATGCTGATCGCACGCGGACCTTTCGAGCGTCATTGGCCGAAGTACTTGCAGCACATGCTCGCATACACAAGGCGGTGGCAAAGATCGGTCGCGTTGGCGCTGAGTGCCAATCCTAGCGAACAAGATCACGTAAACCCTGCTGACGCTGCGGTGCAGCAATGTGGCAAACTTGCTCGGCGATGTCTAAGTCCGGCCGCACCCGAGAATCCACCCGCGCCGCGTTCGTCCGCGGCGTGTGGCTCGGCCTTGCTGGCCCTTCCCTGCTGTACTCTGGCCATGAGGCGTTGGCCCAATTGAAGGCGGCCGAGTTCGTGCCGCTGCCAAAGCGGCAGGCCTCTGCCGCTTCAGACTGGGCGCGCGTAGGCAACGAATTGCGGGCAGCCGCCAAGACCCTACGCCAACCGGGTGGCTAAGCCGCCCTCCGGCTCACGGCGGTCTCAGCCGCCCCATGCGCCCGCGCCCCAGGGCGGCCACACCTTGGTGCAGCAGACGTTCCGACAGGGGCCGATTCCCGCGCCAAACGAGCTGGCCGAGTATGACGTCCTGCTGCCAGGCGCTGCGGGACGCATCATCGCGATGGCCGAGCGAGAGCAGGCCCACCGCATGAACCAGGAAGACATGCTGCACCGGGGCGACATTCGCCACCGAGACGACGTTGTGGCCGCGCAGCGCGAGGTGGCAAGGGGCACACTGATCAGCACCTTGCTGGGCCAGGCACTGGGCTGGATCATTGCCGGCGGCGCCTTGGTAGGCGCCGTGTTCACTGCGTACATCGGCGCGCACCCAACGGTCTCCATTGCCCTTGTTGGGCTGCCCATTGCTTCGATCATCAGGGCCATGCGCGCCAGGGATGGAGGCAGCCCCCCAACGTAGCCAGACGGCCCTGCACTTCGCATCGAAGCCCGCCTTGCGCGGGCTTTTCGCATTCAGGGGCATCTGGCGAGAGAAGATTAGGCGCCCCTATTGACTAAGGACTAGGCATGCCTTAGTCTCTCCCTAACGGCCCAAGACAACGCCACACGGCGGGGCCAGGGAGACGCAGATGTCAAACCAATCCCCCGGCCTCGCTCCGCCGCGGCCTGCGCCCGCACCTCACCCATCCCGCGCGCTGCCGCTGTGCGCCCACTGCCGGCACGCCGTGCGCGGCGAGCCTGATCCTGACCCCGTGGTGCTGTGCAACCACCCGGCAGCGCCGGTCATCCCCATCAACGGCCGCCCGGCCGTGTCGGCCATGCACATGCGATCGGCCCAGTGGATGAACGGCATCCAAGAACCGGTGTGCGGTGAAGCCGGCCAGTGGTTCGAGCCTCAAGCAGCCGCCGCCGTATGACCGCCCCCACCACCACCCGCAGCTACCGCTGCGCCTACACCCCGCTGGACCGCTACCGCGTGCCGGTGGTCAATGACACCGGCGTGCTGCCCACCCTGCAGGTGCAGGCCCGCAACGCCGAAGACGCCCAGCGCCTGGCCTTCGCCACCATCGGCTGCCCCATCGTGATGGTGGAGCGGCTGGAGGCGGTGCTGTGATGGACGCCCTCTTCGTCTTCCTGGCCGGCGTGGCCACCGGCGTGGTGCTGTCGCTGGTGGCGCATGCCGCCGCCGGCATGATCGACAAGGCGGCGCAATGACCGCCGCCACCACTATCCGCGCTGACGACTTGCGTACCCTGTTGGCCGCTGTGAAGCTGCGCAAGTACAGCCACGGGCGCACCCCTCTGCTGGCGGCCATGTCGCCCGCGCCGCTGCTGGAGTGTGACTGCCACACCGGCCGCACGCCGGCGCCCAGCTGGCGCCTGCAGGCCCAGACTATGGGCGCCAGCCCTGCGCGGGTGACGCCCATCAGCCGCGGCTTCATCACCATGCTGTACGAACGCGTGGCCCGGGAGCAGGGCCGCCAAGGCGTGGTGAAGACCTGGCGCACGGGCATCCGGGCGCTGCGGGCTGAGCCCCGGTACGCACTGTTTGGGGGGCAGGCATGACCCGCCGCCCCACCCCCACCGACCACGACAACGTGGCCGCCTTCAACGCTTTCCAGGCCCGCACAAGCGCGCAGGCTGAGCGGGCCGTGCGGGTGCTGCTGGCTGCCGTGGTGGGAGTGCTGTTGGCTCTGGCGCTGGTGAACTGGTTCACGCCCTGCGCCGAGGCCACGCTGTGCAGCAGCCTGGGCCTGCTGGCCCTGCCGCACCGGCCGCAGTGGCTGCAGCGCCTGTGCAGACGCCTGCACATCCGCGTGCTGCAGGCCCGCCAGCAGCAGCTGCAGGGCCTGGCCTTGCAACTGGCGCTGGACGAGCGCGGGGCCGACGCCCTGCGCCTGGCCGCCGTGCTGGCCCGCACCGCCGCCGTGCGGCTGCAGCTGGCCCGGCTGGAGCGGCACGCCGCCGTTGATGCCGCGGTGCGCCGCACCCTCGCGCAATGACCGCGCCGCCGCCCATTGACCAGCTGCGCGTGACCGGGCGGCTGACCGAAGACGCCCGCCTCGTGCACAGCACCGGCGTGGAGCCGCACGCCTTTCTGTACCTGCAGGTGGCCCCGGCCATCGGCCTGCCGTACCGCGCCCGGGTCGACCTGGGCACCGAGCTGGCCGACCACATGGGCACCGAGGCGCTGCTGCCCGCGCTGCGCACCGGCGCCATCGTCAGCGTGGCCGGCAGCAGCCTGCAGCTACGCACCGACCACCACCACGCCGTGCTGAGCATCCAGCACGCCCGCCACGTGCTCATTCTGCAAGGCCCTGCCACCGCGCCGGCGGCACCAGCCCTGCAGGCACCGGCACACCACCCGACGCTTCAGCCCCAGGAGGGCGCCCATGCTCATTGACACCCGCATCATCCACATGCACGGCCGCACCGCCGTGCTGGCCCACCGCCAAGAGGTGATGTGGCGCGACGGCAGCACCCTGTGGCTGCACAGCGTGCAGGTGGACGGCCTCGAGGCCCCGCTGCTGCGCGCCCTGCAGGTCAACGGCAGCTGGGCCCTGCTGGACCTGGGCCGCGCGCTGCCCGCGCTGGGCGATGACATCCGCTGCCAGCCGCGGCGTGACGCGCACGGCCTGGTGTTCTTCCACCTGCGGGGCCACTGGGTCAGCGCCGGCAGCTGCGTGGCCGCGCTGCGCCCGCACCTGCAGGCCTTGGCAGGCCCGCCGGCCGCGGCTGGCGTGGCAAGCCCGCAGGCTGCTGCCCAGCGGCGCCTGGTGGAACGCTCGCAAGTGGTGGCCGCGGCATGAGCTTCCGGCCCCACCTCATCGCCCTGGTGGGCACCGACGGTGCCGGCAAAAGCACCGTGGCCGGGCACCTGGAGATGGAGCACGCGTTCGAGCAGGTGGCGCTGGCCGACCCCATCTTCGCCATGGTGCTGGCCCTGTTCAACGAGGCGGGCGTTGAATCCTGCTGGGCCACCGAGCGCGCCTTCAAGGAGCAGCCCACCCCGGTGCTGGGCATCAGCTACCGCCGGCTGGCGCAGACGCTGGGCACCGAATGGGGCCGCGACATCCTGGGCGCCGACATCTGGTTGAAGGTGCTGTGCCGAAAGATCGCCGTGGCGCAGCAGCACCAGGCCCACGTCGTCGTCAGCGACGTGCGCTTCCCCAACGAGGCGGCCGCCCTGGACGAGCTGGGCGCCGTGCTGGTGCGCGTGGACAGGCCCAACCTGCCCGGCGTGGAGCCGCACCAGAGCGAGGCCTGGATCACCCACCTGCCCTATCAACACCGGCTGGTCAACGACGGCAGCCTGGCGAACCTGTACGACCAGGTGGACCTGCTCGTCCACCAGCTTCGCAACAAGGCATCAGCATGACCACCACCACCGACACCGCGGCCCCGGCCGCTGACCTGATCACGCAGATCCCGCTGGACCAGCTGCATGAGTCGCCCTTCAACCCGCGCAAGACCTTTCGCGCGGTGGACGAGCTGGCCGCCGACATCAAGGCCCAGGGCCGCGTGCTGCAGCCGCTGCTGGTGCGCCCGCGCCTCACCAACCCGCTGCGCGATGACGTCATCGACGGCTACGAGATCGTGTTCGGCCACCGCCGCTTTCGCGCGGCTGAGGTGGCCGGCCTGGCCAGCGTGCCCTGCATGGTGCGCGCCCTCAGCCACGAAGAGGCCCGCCGCGCCCAGATCAGCGAGAACCTGCAGCGCGACGACATGGACGCGCTGGAAGAGGCCGAGGGCCTGCACGCCCTGCAGGCCGACTACGGCTACACCATCGAGCAGCTGATGCAGGCCAGCGGCAAGAGCCGCACCGGCGTGTACAACGCGTTGAAGCTGCTGGAGCTGTGCACCCCCGCCCGCCACGCGCTGCTGGCCGGGCAGATGGGCGCCGAGACCGCGGTGCTGATTGCCCGCATCCCCGGCGAGAAGCTGCAGACCAAGGCGCTGCAGGCCATCCGCGACAAGAACCTGCAGCTGAACGACGGCGGCAAAGGCAGCTACCGCCAGATCCGCGACCTGCTGGTCGAGCAGTTCAGCCTGGACCTGCGCGACGCCCTCTTCGACACGGCTGACGCGCTGCTGCTGCCCGACGCCGGCCCCTGCACGGGCTGCCCCAAGCGCAGCGGCAACGCGCCCGAGCTGTTTGCCGACATGCTGGCCAAGCCGGCCGAGGACGCGGGCGCCATGAACTACCGCGCCCTGTTCTACGGCAAGAAGGGCCCCGACCTGTGCACCGACCCTGACTGCTTTGCCGCCAAGAAGAAGCAGCACCTGGCCAACGAGGCGGCCCGCCTCGAGGCCGATGGCAAGGCCGTGGTGGCCGGTACCGCCGCCAAGGCAGCCCTGGACGCCGGCGGCAACGTCAAGTGCCCCTACGTGGCCGCCGCGCACGTGAAGGCCGAGGTGGCCAAGCTGCGCAAGGCGGCCGCCCGCGGCGGCCAGGCAGCGCCCCAGCCGGTGCTGATCCAAGACCCGCGCAACGGCCGCACCGTGGAGGCCTTCAAGCGCAGTGACCTGCAGCAGGCCGGCGTGGCCACGTTCGTCACCACGGCTGGCCAGCGGCTGGCCGCCCAGGCGGCCAAACCGCGCGACTTTGCGGCCGAGCGCGCCGAAGCCGATGCCAAGGCCAAGCAAACCACCGAGGCCCGCGTGCGCCTGCTGCAGGCCGTGCGTGAGCGGGTGAAGGCCCGCCAGCGCGGCACCGATGACCTGCGCCTGCTGCTGCGCTACATGCTGGAGATGGTGGACGGTGAGGAAGAGGTGCAGCTGGCCCGCCTGTGGGGCCACGACGGCACCGCCGCGCTGCGCGAGGCCCTGCCCACGCTGCCGGCCGACAGCCTGGCCTGCATGCTGCTGGACGTGGCCATGAGCCAGCACGTGTGGGTGGAGGCCTTCGACATGGGCGAGGAGCCCGAGTTTCTGCACGAGGCCGCACGCGCCTACGGTGTGGACGCGGCCGCCGTGCTGGCCCCGCCGGTTGAGCCCGCAGTGGCTGCCCCGGTGAGCGCCGGCGCACCCGGCCCCGCGGCCCTACCTACCCCTTCGAAGGCTGCGCGGGCGCCAAAGCTGGCGGCCAAGGGCAAGCCAGGGGCCAAGCACGCGGGGCCGGGCTACAAGTACCGCTGCCCTCTGACGGGCAGCACCTGGACGGGCCGGGGGTTGAAGCCGGCCTGGGTGCGCGCCGCGCTGGCCAACGGGTCGAGCCTGGATGACCTGTTGATCGGCGGGCCCGGGCCCAAGCCGGCGCGGCCTGCTGGAACAAGCCAGACCGACGACGACGGCTGCGCCGTCGACCGCGACCCCAACACCGCGGACATGTTCGAACGGGTGCCCGCATGAAACGCCGCCGCCACGTGCCCAGCAAGGCCGAGCTGCTGCGGCGTCTGCCGCGCCACATGCGCCCGAAGCTCACCAAGACGCAGCGCATCGAGCTCGGCCTGGCACACACCGTCAACCTTGACCTGATCCGCACCGGCGAGGCTGACGAGGCGCTGCTGTGGCAATACGTGGGCGGCGTGCTCACCTGGAGCCGCGTGGCCGAGCTGCTGGAGACGGGGCAGGAAGAGATGCGCGCGCAGCTTGAGGTGGCCAGCGCGCTGGTGCAACGCTATGGCCGCACCGGGCGCGTGCTGTTCACCGGCCCCGAGTTCCAGCTGGCAAAGGAAGGCATGCACCACATGGATGACCTGGCCGAGATTGTCGACCAACCTACCGCGGAGGACGCGGCCGACTGGTCGCAGCAGCGGGTCGATCTGCTGGCCACAAGCTGCTGGCAGCCGCAACCGGAGACCACCGCATGATCGGCACCCAGCCCACCGGCGCCATTGACAACGTCGTCATCAGCGCCGTGGCCCATGAGGGCCTGACCGTCACCGTGGGCGGCAAGCCCGCGCGGCTGGCCATCGTCACCGACGACGGCCAGATCATCGCCGCCGGCGACCAGGTGGCCCGCGAGGCGGAGGCCGTGGCCGTCAACAGCTACCGCAGCCTGCTGCAGGGCAAGGGCCACCTGCGGGTGCTGAGCAAGCCCATTGAAGGGAGACCGTGATGGCAACGCAGAGGTAACCGGCCTTGGCCCGACCTCTGCATCGACCTGAGAAGAACGCCCGCCGGCCAAGGTCCGGTTGACTGACAGTTAGGCTGGGCGCAGATGCACCCGAAAGGACAGACGATGAACAACCCGATGACGCAACGCTGCACCAAATGCGGCGCCGACTGGTGGGACACCCATGTGTGTCCGAAGCAGGCGCTGAAGGACGGCAGAACGCTTGAAGAGTGGCTGACAGCCACCAAGGTTGCGCTGCCGTCTCCGATGGCTGACGACGGATGGCCGAAGCTGACAAAGCCGGCCCGCGTTGGCAATGGGACGTTTGGCGTTGGCGTGAGCAGCCGCCTTGTCGTTGAGGCTGCGCAGCGGGCGCACGAGTACCAACAAGAAGAAGGCACCAGGACGCCAGAGCAGGCCCGAGAAGCGGAGCGCAACAGGCGCGCCCTGTGGGACATGATCAATGGACGGCTTGAAGCCTAACGCAGAGTTGACGCGCCGGTAAGGGCTGCACGGCCTGGCCGGGGCGCGACGCGGCAACCAGCCCTTGCCGGTCGCGCCGAACGATCTGTTGGGCGGATGGCTCCGAAGCGAAAGGACATGAGCATGACGATGGAGATTGACGCCCTGCACGCGGGGCAGCCGATGCGCAACAGCCTGGACCCGTGCACAAGCTGCGCGGACTGGCGGGTGCTGGCCTGCCAAGTGGACAGCCTGCGGGCCGCGCTGCTGAAGGTGCTGGACACCCGCGAGAAGGAAGCCAAGGCCATGTTCGCGTGGCGCACGGCGGTGGACAACTTCAGCGACGGCTCGATGCGGGAGTGCAACGCACACAGCCGCGCCATGAATGCCGCCAACACCGCGGAGAAAGAAGCCCGCCTGCTGCTGGCGACCCTGAAGACGCCCAACGCAGAGTTGACCGGCCTTGGCCGCAACGGAGGTTGAATGACAGATGACGCAACGCCGGCCAAGGTCCGGCCGAACGACGGGTTGGGCGTCTGCCACCCGGAGCGCGTAAGCGCCTGCGAGCATGGTTGCAACGGCTGTGACGAGTGCATCGACTACGACGACCCAGAGAACGACCCGCCCGCAACCGAGGCATCAGACTGGGCGCCGCCGACAGGCGACGGCGAGGATGGTTCGGTTGCCGCGCTGGCGGCCAGCGCCGAGGCTCGCCGCGCATGGGAGCAGCCGCCGTGCCAGCAATGCTGGTCGTTGACAGCAGATGAGGCGGCGCAGAAGTGCCTGGGCGCCGCTGCCGGCGACGACTGCCACGGTAACCACCTGTGGCCGACCTGAAGACGCCCAACGCAAAGGTATGCGGCCGAGGCCGCGAGGAGCAACGACATGCAGACTGATGTGCCGGCCGAGGTCCGTATGACCGACCTGTTAGGCCAAGGATCCGGGGCGCGCAGGTATGGCCGCTTCTATGTACCCGCGGCCTTGGCTTACCAGTTCAGCACCGAGCTTAAGCGCGTGATGGGGCTTTGCACCGTACTGCGCGCCGAGTATTTGATGTGGTGTGATCAGATCGAGTACCACGCCTGCAGCGAACATTTCAGGCCGATAGAGCTAGGCGAGATGCTGCCCGAGTACGTGTGGCACTTCACCACTGACGGCGACCTGTGGTGCAAGGAAGTGAAGGCCTAACGCGGAGTTAACCGGCGCCCCGCGCTGAAGTAGGAAGAAGCCCGGACGCCGCAGGGCGTCCGGTTGAACGCACAGTTAGGCCGGGTGGCCGAAGCGAGGAAATGATGGCAGACGGAAAGATCACGGTGGACACGCTTAACGTACCGAGCACGCAGAAACTGCACGCGGCCGTGTGCCAGGCGGTGGCGTTGCTGAACCGCGCGCCCGAGGTGGCGCGGTGCGCAGAGGGCCGCGAGGCGCACACGATCTTGCGGCAGGCGCTGGCCGACTACGCCGATGCGTACATGGACCAGCCGGCGCCGGAAGCGGAGCGCGCGGCCGTGGCCTGCAAGCACCGCAATGAGCCGCGCGGCTGTTACCGCGTGCGCTGCCAGCTCGGGCGGAAGTGTGTTGAGGCCTAACGCGGAGCTAACCAGCCCGCAACGCGAGGACAACCGATGAACGAACACGACACCAAGGCGCCCGACAGCCCAGCCGTTGCGGGTCTGGTTAAGCGCACAGTTAGGCGTCACCCACTGGACGTGGTGTGCCTGTACTCCGACGACTGCAAGACGCTGATGAGCAAGGGGCACCACGACCCGGCCGCGCTTATGGCGGAGGTCGAGGCGCGGGATGGCGGCCCGGTGACAGGGTGGGGAAAGGTGCGACACGGCTGGCACAGAAGCGTGCCGAGCAATGGCGAGTACCGCGTGCTGATGCACCCGGCTAAGCCGCACGCGCGGGGCGCCTACCCCACGACAACCATCGTTGACGACCCCAGCTATGACCATGACGCCTAACGACTAGGTTCAGGCGGACCCGGAGGCGTAGCCGTAGGGGCTCGCCTGCAACCGCCTGTTAGGCCCCTGTTTCCGAAGCGAACCTGTAAGGACTGCTGACATGTTGAGAACCTGCGAGGACGGCTGCAACGGATGCGACGAATGCACGGACTGGGACGAGCCAGCGGCGGACGACGACCCGGACGCGCCACCCGAGTTCGGCTGCTGTCTGCCGCCAGGCGAGTGCTGCATGCCGGGCCTGCATTTCCCCAGCGAGTGCCACACGGCGGCCGACTACGAGCGGTCGCAGTTTGGCGGATGGGCCACCCAACCAACAAGTAATGCTTGACACATGGCCGAACCGAAGATGTTGATACCGCTGCCCGACGACATGGCGCGGCTGATGAAGCTGGCGCAGTGGCAGGCCGGCGAGATTGAGCGGCTGCGCGAGCGCGTGTTTGAGCTGGAGACGGACCCGAAGGGCGGGGACTTGATACCGCTGGCCGAGCCTCGCTGCGGCGACCTGCGACGCAGCGCGGAGCGGTGCATCACTGCATGGACGGTGGTGCGCGGCGGGGTGTGGGACCCGAATGGGCTGATGGATGAACACATGGCTGCGCTGCGCAAAGCGCTGGGGCCTAACGCAGAGCTAACCGGCCGACAACGGCTGCACGGCGCTGCGACAAACGAGCAAGAGTGACCGGCCGTTGTTGGTCCGGTTGAGTGACCAGTTCGGCTGGTCGAAGATGCAACAGACAAGGAACGACGATGACCGACAACGTGACACAGATACACCAGCCACTGACTCAGCAGGACTGGGGCTTCATCTTCGATGTGCTGGACGGCACCAAGCTGGACGTGCCTCGCATTCGCAGCGAGGTGGCGCGGTTGCAGCGCGAAGCCGCCAAGAGCGAGCGCCGCGCGATCACGTTTGGCGACATCGTGGCGCAGCAGGTGATGGCGATGCGCGCGGCCGTGGTGGACGCCAAGCTGCAAGGCCCGGAAGCCGGCATTGCATGGATCGAGAACACGCTGGAAGGCCCTGGGCATTTGCCCGACGTGGCCGCCGCTAAGGCCGAGGGTGGCGCGCAAGCGATGTTCAACCGCGAGCTTGCCGAGCACGAAGCCTTCAGGGCCGCCCACCCCGCACCCTGAAGCCGAACGCTAAGTGACCAGACCCCAGCCTGCATAACAAGCCACGCGCACCTATGGACACCGCCGCCCTTCCCTCTGCAGCGCCTGATATCACCGAGGCGCCTGCCCTGATATCACGCCTGCCGGGCGCCAAGCCGCGCAAGCTGCGCGACGTGGTGATCGAGGCGCTGCGCGTGCGGCACTACAGCCTTCGCACCGAGCGGGCCTATCTAGGCTGGATCAAGCGCTTCATCGCCTGGTCGGGCGACCGCAACCCGCGCACGATGGGCGGCCCCGAAGTCGAGGCGTGGCTCAGCTGGCTGGCCACCGAGGGCGACATCAGCGACAGCACCCAGCGGCAGGCCCTCAGTGCGGTGCTGTTCCTGTACCGCCACGCGCTGGGCTTGTCACTGCCCTGGATGGACGGCATCGTCAGAGCCAAGCCGTCGCAGCACCTGCCAGTGGTGCTCTCGCGCGTGGAGATCCAGGCGTTGCTGCCGCATCTCACCGGCGAGCGCGGCCTGATCCTGAAGCTGATGTACGGTACCGGCCTGCGCCTTGACGAGGCCCTGTCGCTGCGCGTGAAGGACCTGGACATCGGCCGCATGCAGATCATCGTGCGGCAGGGCAAGGGCGCGAAGGACCGCAGCGTTCCGCTGCCGGCCAGCCTGGTGCCGCACCTGCAGTGGGTGCTCGAGCGGCGCAGGCGCTGGCATCACGTCGACCTGGCCAC
>JACCDR010551350.1_pt1 | contig 18458 bp, 29 predicted proteins | sample 7446431 | NCBI WGS metagenome assembly JACCDR01 (sample SAMN15323443, study PRJNA562643) | freshwater metagenome | isolation source: river surface water | place: USA:Blue River Watershed | collected 2017-08-17
CCGCAGACCGCACCGATAATCAAGGATCTCTCGCAGTGACGCGATCTCGGTCGTGCGTTCGTCGTTTAGCCGAATCGCCTTTTGTCGCTCGCGCCTCGATGCCTTCGTGACTGCGAAATCCTGTCCGGGGCGGAGCGGATTTCTGCCGCGTGCTGCCTCAATCGCGTCCTGCGGGGAATCCGCGAAGACCGCGTCGGCATCGAGTTTGTCGATGCGCACCAACTCTGGCTCCGGGGTCACGACCGAGACGAACCACCAACTAAACTTCCTTGACATCCCGTGGTTCCTTTGTTGACCGCCATCCGAACGGCAGTACTGCAGGCAAAACCCATAGGTGACGCATGTTCGATACGTTCACGGTGTCGAGTTCTCGCGGGAAGATCTCGACGGCATCGCGATCACGAAAACCGAGGTCGTTCTTGATCTTCTGGAGTTCGTCCCACGTGATCCCATCCTGCCAGACGCCAGGGCGAATCATCGCGGTCCTGTTCACCGTCAGGCGTACGATTCCGCCCTGTTCCTCAAAGACCTGCACGAGAAACCGGCTCGATCGGTAGACACCAACCCGGTTGCTCGACGGTGTGTCGGCTCCCCATTGTGATCTCGGCACCGGGACGAGATCGTTCGTGTAGCGGGCGTTTTGTCGGGCCAGGAACTTCTGCTGCTCTGCAAATTTCATGTGTTTTCTCGGTTAGGTCCAATCGTGTTGCGCAAAGTGCGCAACACGATTTCGATAGATTCTTGCTCTGTGGGCTCAGGGGAGATGCCGTCTCCGTGTAGGCATATAGGCCCGAAGAAATTCGCGTAGGCCTTGTTCATTTCGTCGCGAACGGCGTCCCGTATCCACACCTCGATATCGATGTCAGGAAGCATCTCGGAATCGTCTGGCGTGACGATCTCGACAACTTCCCGGTTCGTGACCGCCGGAACCAACGGGGCGACCGTGGCGGCCAATGCGGTGCGAAGCAACTCTCTACGGTTCATAAATCACCTACGCGATCATCTTTGCAATCAGCCATAGCGTCACGATGTGCCACACGTTGTCGACGACGATTGACGACCACGGGGCACAAATCCCAGTCCGGAAGGACTTCTGCCCCACGAGATCCATGTAGCGTGCGATCACGTCGGTCCTATCCTGAATGAAATGGCTGACGAACAACGGTACCGCTGTCCAGAGTGGCCATCCAGAGAATAGGAGAACGCTTACGGTCCAGACCGTGCAGTGCACCGCACAGTGAAAACTGGACCGCTTTTTGTTCAGCGCCATCCAGTCGTTCTGGAGAAGGTAGTCACCGACGAGGTTTCCTACGAACGCGTCGATCACTTCACGTCCTCCACGAGAACGTGCTGCTCCATGAACCGCTCGCAGTCGTCGCACAACGGTCCGACGGTATCGCCCTTGCGTTCTCCACGAGACACGACCCGCATGACGTTCGGCCGCTCCGTGGCTCCCTCACAGCACCAACAACGAGGCTGCTTAGCTGGCTGCTCGGATTTCGTTTCCTGTTTACTCACGATCATCTGCCTCCTGTCGTTCCCGATACTTCCAGCTCAACGGCTCACGGCGGTCGAGAAAATCGCCGAAAGCAATGCCGATCGTGATACCGATCCCCAAGACCTGCAGGCCCGATATCAACAAATCCCCGACGCTAATCCACATCACGCTCTCCCGGTCCTGTCCCAGATACACAACACGATCCCGAACGGCGGCCTCTCGTTTGGACCCACGACGGTCTGGCCTGGCTTTAGGAATCGCATGCGGCCCGGAAGAAACTCGGTCGTGAGTGGACTCATGGCCATGTCTCGTCTCGGTTCGATCTGACGTTGCCACCATCCCTGTTCGGTCCGGTTGGCCGGCAACAGCATGACCACAAGCTCCGCCTGCTGCTCGCCCCATGCCTTCCGGCACCATGGCTCGATGTCGCTGTACGGCGGATTGCAGTAGACCCGCTCACCTGCCCACGACGCCTCAAGGCCGCTGTTCTCCTCTGTGAAAAACCTCGGGAGCTTTGCGTTGTGTTCTGCCGCCGCGGCGTCGATCGTGAACCGAAACCGCTCCTGCAGGATCTTGAAGTCCTCCATGGGCAAGGCGCGATCGTCCACGTGTCGCTTGCTCCCCGCATAGCGAGTCTGCTGTGGATGATTCTTCGCTCTAAACCCTGCCAGCGCCATTTTGTTCTTTCAACGATTGCTCTGTGCGACGTCCGCGATTGTCTCAAGGTGGTACGCGGCCTTCGTGAGCATCTCGATTTGCTTCTCGGTGAGTTCGTTTCTTCGCACGAGGGCATCGTTTGCAAGCTCCGCCAACTCGTTAGCCCTTCTGGCCGCCTTTGTATTTGCCAGCCGTCCCCACAGGTCGTGCAGGATCACGAAGCACATCAGCCCCAGCGATCCCCCGACCGTGCAACCAAATCCCCAGATAAACGCTGTCCAAAACATCACGATCTCCACGCCGAACCAACCCCCACGGAATCCACCGTCGCCCTATACGTCGATGTCGGGCGAAAAGTCGTCGATCCTCGGGCAGTACCGTTCCACGATCTTCCTGACAACCTCGTCCATCTCGGCAGGCGTCCCTCTCCAGCACCTGGCCGCGATGTAGCCGGACACGATCGAGATCCTGACTTCCTTCATGTGGCTCCACCGAAACCCCTCGCCGTGGATCTTGCCGCTCACGCGATCTCGGTATCGCACCTCGCACTCGGGCTCGTCGATCTCGTGCGGGGTCGCGAGATACAGGCGCTGCCCTCGATAAAACGGCCCGTACGGCTTCGCGACGTTCGCGATCACGCACGGCAACTGTTTGTGCAGGTCCGCGTTGAGCGACCCTACGTGAATGTGTCGTCTCACGGTGTTGTCTCCTCCCAGTCTCGCAACAACTTGTGGGCATGGGCCGCCGAGTCCACCTGGTCGTCGTGCGATCCATCGGGAAAGAACGACAACTCCTGCTCGAACCGGTACGTCCAGTTCTTGCCTTCAAGATGTCGCACGAGCCCGTTCTGATACGCGGTCGCGAGTGGTGTCGCCCGGACCTTCTTGTCCTTCCCGCCTGTCTTGATCCCCACGCACTCGATCCCGATCGCGTCTAGGCGTTTCGCGAGCTCTATGTGGGCATTGTCCGCATCGGCCCCAATGCTCTTTTCCGACCCGACGCGATACTGGTCGAACTTCTGCCGGTCGGATCTCGCGACCGCGACGATAAAGTTATCCCGCTCGGTCGCGCCCAGCTGTCGGCGCTGAACGTCGAGAATGTAGTACGTGCCGGCATACAGGCACATCAAGACCCCGACCGTGTAGTCGCCGTCGTTTCGCGTCGAGGCCCTGTCCCACGCCCGGACGACCTTGCCCTGCCGCAACAGATGCGGAAGTTCCGAGGTCGCGATTCTCCCGATCGTGACATCCCCGAAGAGTTTCTTGTTCGTCAACTTCGGGTTCTGGTCGAGCTGTGCCTCTACGTTCGGCTCGCTCGACATCCCCATTTCCCGGATAAGTCGCAACACCGACAGCAGCGGCAATTCCTCGGGCCACAGCAGCTCGTTCTTTTCGGTCCGTGGGTCGAGCGGATATCGGTAGGGGTGGTCCGGATCAAACCGCATCGGCAGACAGATGTGGTGCCAGTCGTTATCGAGCGTCTGGAGCGCGACCTTCATGTCCGCGTTCGCGGCCTCAAGTTCCGGATCCTCGATTTCCTCGATGTCTTCTCCGCCGGTCTCTCCGAGAATGACCCCGCAGAGATCGTTGATCGCAAGTCGCTGCATGATGATCGCAATACGGGCCGACTCGATCAGACCGCGAGACGCAAGCGTGTTTGAAAAGTACCTCGGGGCCGCCGACATCTTCTTCTCGCTGCCGGTCTGCATGCCTTTCTGCGGATCGTCAAAGAAGATGTAACGAGGATGCACACCTTGGCCCTGCCCCCCGATGCTCGTACCGAGATGCCATCCGCCGCGTGAGTTCTTTAGTTCTCGAGAAGATTCCTTGATGAACGAAAAATTTTTCCCCCACCGGCGTTGATACCACGGGCTCTTGATCAGGGTCTTGAGGTTCCCGACGAACTTGGTCGGCATGTCGTTCGAGTAGCTTGTGTACATGAATGACGCGGTCGGGTCTTGGGCCCACGCCCACGCCTGGAACATGACGCCGGCCGTCGTACTCTTATTCGTCGATGGCGGCACATTGATCATCAGGCGCGAGATCTTGCCCGTGTAGAAGTCCTGATAGGCCAACGCCATCACGATGTGGTGCCAGTTCCACTTGAAGGGCTTGTTGCCGAATCCTGCGTGCGGAAACGCTCGCCTCGAAAACTGGAACAGGCTCGGAACCTGCAGTTGTGGAGTATCCATGTACTCCTCGAACTGCTCGCGTATCCACGGTCGGTCCATGAAGAGACCGCGTAGAAGTCGGCGGTCGATGTCCTGCCAGCGGTCAAGATCGTCCTCGGTCAGATCGTTCGGCCGCAGCCGCAGATGCTGGATGCGGTCCCGGAGCGATTGCCTCGATCGCTGTTCCTGCAGGATCGCTGCATAAAGCTGCAGGCGATGCCGTACCGTCAACATCAGCCGCTCCGACGCATCGTGGCCGAATTACCTTTGTACAGCCCCATCGCGACCGCGTCGTCGTTTCGCTGCAGTTCAATCAACGCGACCAGGACCTTCACGAGCCAGTAGCCAACCCGAAACCAAAAGAACACCCCCATCTGGACGACCTGATGCTCTGCCAGATACTTCACGATCTGCTCGGCGGTCTTCTCGACGTTCTCGGGTGCCGCGAACTCTCCGGTCCGTGGCAACATGTCCCCCATGGTCTTGCGCGCCAGGCCAGTCGTCCACGCGTGCCTCGTGGCCTTCTTGATTTGCTCGTGATGCTTGCTCGGTACAGATAACCCGTAGAGCAACTTGTCCGTCAGGTCTTCGACTCGAAACTCCTGTGGTCCCGGCGCAGGAGTAAGTTCTGGGAGACACGACAACACGATCACGAGGTCCGGTCGTAAGCTCGACTCTGTGGTCACAAGCACCGCGGGCTGTCCGGTTGCCTCGTCCTTGACGAGCTCCACAGACGCCACCGAGACATTCAGCTCCGTGCCGAGTGCAGCCACGAAGACCGGCAACGCGGGACTGAAGTTGTACCGCCGCGTCGTCGGGATCACGATCCGGATTCCGTCAAGTCGCAGATCCCGATCCCCTCGGAGAACCGCCTCGATGATCGCCTGCAGCTTTGGCGAGATCTCGACGTTTCGGCGAATCCGAAACATGCCAGTGACCGGCACGGTCGAGAACATGTTCGGCTCCGCTCTACGGTTATCCTCACACTCCACGAGTCCGTCACGGACTGCCGCCAAAACCTTGCTGTGCAGTTCGAACACCACGCTCTCTGACATCTTTGATTTCCTACAGGTTGCCCGATTTCGTTACCTTAGAAACACTTGCCGTTCACGCACGTTCTTTGCCGATACTGGACGGTCCCGCTACCTCTCTGAATGAACCTCATGGGCTGCTGGAATACCGCCTGTTGGACTGGCCGCGTCGAGGTCGTGACCGGATGATCCTGATCGTGGAGGGTCACGAGTTGTCCCGCCGTCAGGCTTTCGAGCGGCCATCCCGCAAAGTCGTCTCGGTGATTCTCACCACCTTTTCCGCCTCCTCGTAAATGCCAAACGAGCACATCCTTCGAGGGCGTCGTGGTTCCGTTGATTGGGACTCGTGCCGGCCAGGTCTCCGGGATCTCGTCCCACGGGTTCGAGGTCGTGCTCGACGCCGTCACGGGCTTTACGACAAGTGCGTTCAGGCGGTCGGACACGACCGCACTATCGGGCAGGGAATTCTGCCCCTGCCGGAACTCACCCTTGTAGTGATAGGCGAAGTACGGGGTTCCGTTTTGTTTCGCCAACTCGTAGGCTCTCGCGAACTTCGTGGCATCATCTGACTCGATACGGATCTTCACGATCTGGAACGTCTCGTCGGCCCCGATTGTCCATCCGACATCCACGAGCGCGGCCCCGTTTGTTTTTTCCCACTGTTCGATCGTCGCGACATCCTTATCGGCATACAGGATCACGAGTTGCTGGTTCGGCCTCGATGCTTCTGCCTTGGCCTTCTCGGCAAGCTCCTCTTGGGCCGCCACGAGCTTTTCGTGTTCGACGGCCGCTGCCTCCAGCTTTGCGACTCGCTCTTCCAGGTCCGCCGTAGTCTTGACGGTCGCGGTGTATTTTTCCGCCAAGTTCGCGGTATGGTCCGTGAGCTCGTTTAGGCTCCGCTCGATTGAGTCAAGGTTCTGCTCTACGCTCGGCGGTGCCTTTTGCTGCACGGTCGGCTCAGTGTCAGGATCATCGAGATCGGGTTTCGATTCATCCGTAGCCGATTCTGTTTCAGAAATCGCCTGTCCCGATTCAGAATTTGCCTCGATCGTTTCACCAGACGTCTCTGTCGCCTCACTGCTGGATTTCTTGCAACTGCATCCGTCCGGGCAGGCACAAGGCCCAAGCCCGTCGCCGCTGCGGCCTGTCCCGCCGCAAAGGCACTTCTCGGGTGTAGCCGCATCGTCTTCCTCAAGATCCCGCTCCGGGGCCTCGCTGTTCGCACCCACGAGCGCAAGGGCTTTCGCATCAAGCAAGTCCTGTTCGGACAACGGTGTCACGACCACGACCTTTGGGAGCTGTAGCTGTCCGCATCCCACGAGGCTCATCAAGAGCCCGATCATTACCAACACGTTCCTCACGGTCAATCTCCTTGTGTGTTGCCTTGAACAATCAGCCGAACGCCGACCAATCGATCTCGGCATCGAATCCATCAATGCTGCTGTACGCGATACATTCCGCCGCAGCCGTCAGGTGGTACTTCACGAAGTCTTCGAGACGTACGAGCAGCGTGCCTTTCGGCAACGGCTCTCCGGTCTCGGGATCTTTCACTTCTCCGTGAACGTCTCCCCACGTGTTCCCAATCCCGACCGCCGGAACCTTCACGTTCTCCCAGAACGCAAAGATCGTGAGCTGGTGCGACCAGGTACCGGACGGCCGATGAAATCCATCGCGGTCCGGTTTCATCGTGTATCCACGATTTGACCCGATCGTCAGCGGATACCCGTGATACAGGCCGTCTCGGCCTTCGTTCCAAGACTTGATCCGAGCCCATGTCTCCAAGGTCGAATCGTTCGCGAGGTCCATGAAGTCCCGGAAGGATTTGCCCTGATGCTTTCGATCGTCGCCCCACGCGTCCGCGATCTGCTTCGAGTACACGAGCCCGCCGTTCTGTTCTTCCGCGAGCCATCCGTACTTCGCGTTTGCTTCGGCCTGCCAGCCCCCGATCGAACCAGCTCCTCCTCGGAGTTGATTTTTTCCGATCAGCACTCGACCAGTCGCATAGTGGAACGGCGTGAACAGCCGCTTGTACTGCTCGAAGTCGCCTTTTGCGATCTCGATACAGGCCCGGATCTGGGCCGTCATCCTTGCGGACGTCGAGACACAGTCGCCCGTGAGCTGTGGCCCGATGTCGAGCGACTTTCCAGTCACCTTCTCGACCGCCTTGTGGAGCCTCGCACACTTACCGGCTCCGCTCGTGGTCTGCCCGGCCACGAAGAACGGTTTCGCGCACGCCGATGCCACCACGTCCGCGAGTCGCTGTGCCTCAAGGTTCCGTTCCCTCGGGGTCTTGGAATCGACTCGTCCCCATCCACAGAGATCCTGCAGGTTGAGCGCCATCACTTGCCTCCGTGTTCAAGTTCGTGGGCGGCGGCATGACAAGCGAGAGCCAGGCTGCCAAACGCATCCGATACCTTCTGTCGATCCTGCTCGGAGAGCGGTGGCTTCGGCATGTGGTCCTTCAGGATCTGCTGGATATCCGAACTCCGAGGCTTCACAAACTGCTCGGTGGCCTTCATGCCGCCCTGAATGACCTGCATGAGCGTCAGGTCCTTGCTCGTGGTGGTTTCCGCCATGGCGGTGTAGAGTGCCGCGTATCTCCGGAGTTTCGCTGGATCTCGCAGTTCCGCCGAGGCAAGGATCTTGGCCTTGAGGGCCTGGTCCACGTTCTGGAACTGTTGGTCCGGGGCCGCCGGACTCGGCGCAGGTGTCGGATTTGTGTCCGGAACCTGCACGCATCCTGCCGACAACAGCAGGCACATTGTGAGAATCCAGTACCTCAAGCGGCACCTCCCTTCACGCCTGCGGTCGCACGTCCGACCTTCACGGCAATCTGGTCGAGGAGATCCTGGGCCTCTGAATCATCCTGCAGGACTTTCCGCAGGTGATACACGCATCCCTGCAGGTGTTCGACCTCGATCGGGACGTCCGATACGGTCGCACGCTGCAGATCTTTCGACGGAACCGTGGGCTTGCCCGTAAGCCCGATATCAGCGGGTGATGGAAGGCCGTCCGGGGAACCTGGTGCTGGAATTGCAACAGACACCGTCCCGGACTCCCGGAGCTTTTCGACAAGCCCAGAGACCCATGTCTTCCACGGCACAGAGCCGCCTCCAAACAATCCCCCGAGACCACCGAAACCCGTTATCAACCATCCGACAAGCTGGGCCGGAATTCTTGCATCACCGATTGGAACAACGCCCTGCGGGTTCCAGTATCCGCCTGCTGCAGAACCCGCGTACGCGAGCAGCACCGCCATCACGGCGGAGATAAACCTGTTCATTCGACACCCTCCCGAGTCGTCTTTCTTCGTGGTCGCCCACCTCTGCCAGCTACGTGCGTGGCAACAGTTTTGGCAGCGCCATCCCGTTCTGTAGTCTTTCGACCACAAGGTTCATGACATTTGTCACGAGGCTCATCCGCATGCTGTGCGGGATGTATTTCATGTCGATGTTGTCGACGATGATCTTCGTGATCGTGTCGGCAAACTTGCGAATCAACTCCATGTCGATACCGCGTGCCGCATCCCCGAGAATCGGCCAGAACGCTGGCGGGATGAAGTCGATGATCTCCCCGAGCGCCATGTCGATGTACTTGCCCTCGACTTCTTCGGTGATGAACGGAACATCAAGTTCCGCGTTGATCGCATCCACTAGGTTTTTGCGAGTGTATGGCTGCTGAGATTCCGACATTCCGGTTTGCTCCTGTAGACGAGTCGCCGTGAACCGAACGCGATCACCGTGAGCGACAGCACGATGAGCGACCACGCCAGGTCAACGACCTGTCTGTTTACGATGCTTTCCCCGATCAACAACTGCTGCCCGACCGAAAGCGCGATCACGGTTGCGGATGCCGCCATGAGAAACAGGGTCAGGCGATGACTGAAACGCAACCGTCGACAAGGAGCCGCAAGCCTGTGGATCACGACCCCGACCAGATGAATCATTACTACGAGCAGGACGATACTACTTGTCAGAATCTGCATCTTTTCCACTCCGCTTTCCCAAAAGGCCACCTGCCCAACTTCGGGCAACCTCTCCGGCAAGACCAGCAAGACTCCGGAGCGAATCCACTCCACGTGCTTCCGCCATCTGTCGCACACTGAGCAGCATGGCCGAGATCGTGCCGAGCAGCGCCCATCCAGCAAACCCGAGCGAGAACCCGACCCCGAGGGTCAGCTCGTACTTCTCGGGCTTCACGCCGCAGAACTGGCAGACCAAGCCCGTGAACGCAAACGCACAGACGGCCCCGACCACGACCCGAACCCACGCCTCGCGTCTCGTCGCCGGTGGCTTGACCGCCACGGCCGCGAGTGTTCCGAGAACGCCTCCTGCTCCGCCTACCGTGACGGCTATCAGCGATGTTCCGGCCGCTTCAGGTGTGTCCATTCCGTTCGCCCTCGACGTGCATGCGTGTGCGTAACAGCTACGCGAGCGGAAAGAATGACTTTGCGCACATTGCGCGTCAAGATCCCGCTGGGCATTCCGAGCATGAACCTTCGGGAACCAATCGGAAATTTGATGAATGACGAGGAATAAATGGAACGCAGCCGAAATTGAGCATAATACTGAACGGTTGTTACTAATCGTGTTGCGCAAAGTGCGCAACACGATTTTGGACAGAAGTCTATCCGGCCACCAATTGCGGTCCCGTCGGGGCAGATTCCCGGAGGTCTCGTTGCTTCTTGATGTAGTGCATCTTGATGCGGTCAAGGTCCTTCTTCCGAAGCGGCACCGCTGTCTTCAAAAACGCGATCTCGTCCGCGAGTGCTCGAAGCGCGTCTGGCGTCTTGGCATCCTGCACGTACCACAGCACAAGCTCCGTGATCTCGTCGTGCTGCTGGGCCGTGATCATGTCGCGCTCTCGACGTACCGGGACTCTCTTGCGTTTCGTTCGCTTGTCGCGATCCCGAGGAAGTACAGGCGGGGATCGTCGGACTCCAGATATCCGCCCGCAACTTTCTTCATCTGTCTGGCATAGCAGGCCCATCGCTTCGGCCCGATCTTCACGAACATCCGGCCGTCGGACCTTGTTCCGTCTCGGTGTGGCTGTCCGGCGAGCGGTCCGCCCACAAAAACCTGCTGGAGTCGTCGTCTCGATACCCGCAGCCGACACTGGATTCCGTAGAGTGCTTTTTGCAGAACCTGCTCGATCGCGGCCCGGTCAAGTTCCTCCGGATACTCGACCATGACCTCGTCGTCAAAGTCGAGGCTGAATCGATAGCCTGCTGCAATCAGGAAGTCCCACGTGCTCGTGAGTTCCTGCGGGTACTGATGTCGAGCCGGTTCGTCCGTCATGTCGTTGGCTCCGGGGGCTTTTCTTCCGTGGTTTTCCGTTTGACGCTCTGGCGCCTGTTCTTTGGTTTTGCCGTGATCGCAAACGTGTGGCCGCGTCCCGTCACGATTTCGCCTCGCTCGATTGCGTAGAGCTGACCGCGCTTCTTGGCCTCGATCATGTTGTGAAACTCTTCGTCGAGCTTTGGACTCTTCAGGAGCTCCGCGTAGTTCTCAAGTTCCTGGTCACTCAGGCCACGGATTCGGTTCATCTCGTGCTCGACGATCTCGCAGATCGCGACCGCGTCTTCCTCGGGCTTACGCTTCAGGTCAAACAGCCGGTCGAACTTGTCGACGGCCTTGAGGACAAGCTCCCCGGATGACTTACCGTCGAGAATGATCTTCCGGAGTTTCTTGTCCACCACGTCAATGATGGACTCTCGATAGAACCCGCTCGATGCCTGAAAGTCCTGGCGGATCACGTCCATCATCCGCTTGAAGACCGTTTTGGACAGTGTGATCCCCACGGCCTCGTTGGTCGCTTTGTGGATTTCGGACGATGTCTGCATCTCCTGCAGGCCGTGCCGAATAGCGTCTTCTGCCTTGCGTCTCTGCTGTATCGTGAGCCCGTTGCTGTCCTTTTCCTGTGGTTGCTTGTCCTTGGCGGCTACGTTAGCCATCGTGATCATCCCGTGATACGTTGTTCAGTGCTATTGTGCGGTGTGTCGTGGCGGTTTTTTTCTCAGGATGCTGTTTTAGCCAGATCACTGCGGTTTTGCACAGCGATATCTTTACGGCAGTTTCGTCATTCGGCCATATCTTTAGGCTCTTGGTCGTCTGGGATCGAATCCTCGCTCGGCATATCTGAACTCTCAACTACGGTCATACTCCAAAACACATCCCACGGAGTTTCACCATCGGCAAAATGATCAAAAAACGCCCAGTAGTCCTTTTCCGAGATATCCCAAGGCTGACCATCATAAAGTTCCGCGATGCTGCGCAAGCATTTCAACCAAACCTCGTACGTCTTCCGTCGCTGTTCTGCAAGCGGGCCATGGTTCAAAATGTATGCACTGAACGCCTCAAATGGCTCATATCCTCGGCGGAACGCTACAAACCATTCGTCGATGCCCAAGACAGAAACGACATGCAAAAGTGTCGTCTTGTGATCTAGGCAGAGTTGTTCAAACTCCTTTTCCCACCTTCGATATCTGTTCTCGTCGAACCCAAAGTGCTGTCGCATTGTGGCGATCATGCCATCCATCAGTTTCCGCCGCTGTTTTGGGAGCATGCAGCGAAACTCTTCGTTAACGGTGTTTTTCATTTTGATTCCGATCGTGGTTTATCTGATCACTCTCTAATGAGATACCTTTTCTGCGGCAGCACCCACTTAACGGCCCATAGTTTGTATCTCCGCTTCTTCGGGTCTTTATTCGTTGAGTCCGACTGAGAGCCGATGACCTCAATTGCTCTCAGTCGATTCAGTTTTTGAATCATTGCCATTCCGACCACTTTGGCGTGCACGTCGTCCTCCACGGTACGACGCGAAGCCTCATAAGCGATGCGACCAAGTTCTCTGTAACTGATGAGAATTGGTTCGTCGCGATTCTCCAAAGATGCCGCGTACAGCATGTACAAGCTAATTGACTCTGGCATTGAAAGCAGAATGTTCGATTGGTGGAGCCAAGAATCAAACTCCTCAAATTCATCTGGGTAGCATTGCTCACCTGTTTGACGACGTCGCTTTCGACGTTCGACTAACGCAAAAGCTTCATCCAGATGTCGTTTTGCCACACGAGTTTGACTCAAATCACTCATCGATATCGTTCCTTTTGAAATTCCGTGGAGCGACTGTTCGCGTTCGAGTTTGTGGTCGTACGGCTCGATGTCATCAAACTCCCGCTTGTCGTCGTAGTACTCTTCGATCACGTTCGTGGTCTCCTTAGTCGAGGTCCGCCTCTTCCTGATAGTCATCCCGGTACTGGTGCCGCCAGAACGCGAGCGAACGCGCCGCGTCTTCCTGCTCGTAAAACGGGCCGTCCATCGTCAGGAATCCCACGGTCCCGTAGGTCGCTTCGTTCCCAGGGCTCGTGCGGCCACGAATCACGATCATTCGCTCGGTCCGTTTCTCCACCACGACCCAATAGGCCATCCGGAACGGCAGCAGGCTTTTGATCCATCTCCACACGGCGGTGCTCCTTCGGGCTTGGTCTATTCGTTCTCGTCTTCCAGAAGCCCGAGTCGCTCGATTTTCGCAAAAAACTCATCCCGTTCTCGGCATCGTGCGGGCTTCCATCGTTCGGGCATTTGCTCCATCCAGCTCGATCGAGGCGGCACCCCGGAGTCCCCGACTTCTCGGTGGATCGACATCACGGCCTCGATTACCCCGATGTCCGTGCTGCTGAGCTGCATGGCGTACAGCCGGTAGTCGAGGAACGCTTCCCATGTGTCCGGAAAGAGTTTCGCCACGATCTCGCGCCCGATCGTGTTCGCGTACTGCCTGATCTCGTGCTGGGCATGGTGGTCCATCCGGAGACACAGGAAGTGCAGGAGATTGTGGAGATTGATCCACCAGACCTTTTCGGTATAGATGCTTAGTGGAAGACTGTTCCGAGCTGTCTCACGCGCGATTCCACTCGCAAGATCATTCCGGTACTGCTCGTTCGCAAGTCTCTGGATCTGTTTTTGCCCGAGGATGAATGCCGCGCACAGTTCCACGTCGACGGGTTCCCCTGATCCCTGCCGATTCGTCTCTGACTGGTAGCAGACCTGACTCGGTTCCGGCACATAACACTCGTCCGGCAGTTCCGAGTATCGGCCCGAGACCTCGTTCCAGCCGGCGGTCCGGTGCCTGGCCATCTGTCGCTCTACCACGATCGGGAGCTTGATGTGCAGCTTTACGACCGCAGACTCGAACGGGCTGGAGTGTCGGTGCCGCATCAAGTATCGCAGGAGCGTCATCTGGTCGCTCGTGTGTTTCGTGCCGGTCTGGTAGCTGGTCCTCGCTGCGGCCACGATGTCGGCATCACTTCCCATGTGGTCAAGGTAAATCACATGCCCGTGGTCCAGGACTCCCCACTTCGCCCCTTTATCGATCGACATTTCGTTTTGCTTTCCGTTTTGGTTTCGTTGTCTGATTTGTTTTTTCTGCTCTTCGTGCCGCGAGTCTTGCCTGCAGGTCTGCGGTCTCGCGTGCGTGACACTTTCCACACAACAGCCTGAGCTTTTCTGGTTCGCAGAGTCCGCCGCCCTCCGAGACCGGGATCTCGTGATCCACCTCGTACCATCGACCACGGGCAAAGCAGTATTCGGATCTCAGGGCGTCGCGAGCGGCTGTCCAGACCTTCCCGTACCGTATCCCAACGGCCTCAAGGTCCTTTTCCTTCTGTCTCCACGCAGCGTTGAACTCCTGCTCTTGTTTCGCAACGTCAATTCCGCACAGTCGGCAGATACCATGATCTCGGTCGTAGACGAACGAGGCCGATTTCACAGAACAACATCTTCGGGAAAACTGATCGACACAGTCCTGGCTGCACCATGTCGATCGGTATTTCCCAACAACTTTCCCGCACCACGTACACTCCTTGAGCATTCGACCAAAGAGACGCCGCAGCGTGTCGGCATCGAGGCTCCGGAGTCTCCGCAACGCGGGGTTTTGCTGCAAAAGTTCCTCAAACGTCATCACGACACCTGTCGCCGTCGTTTCGGCTTTTTCTCAAACACCGGCACGAATGCAGATCGCGGAAGCTGCTGGAGCGTCTCGGTATCGGGGCCATCTGTCGGCCGGACCAAGTAGACACCGCCGTGCCGCCGCGCCTCGTCTTCGGTCGAGACCAAGGAGACCACGTGCCCCCGGCGGAACTTTCTGCTTCGCTGGAACTGCAGCCTGAGAGACACGAGGGTCTCGGATGCCAAGATTGCCCACTGGCCCATTTGTCGCTTCTGTGCCACGATTGCTGCTCCTTCAGAATCCCTCGGTCGGTTCGTCAATTGTCCAGATGTGGCGAGACTTCAAATATCGCGTACGCTCTCCTTCGACCGCCACCATGTAGACCTTTTCGTCTTCACTGAATCCCTTGAGAACGCCGGTCTTCAGGCCATCAAGTTCGTACTCATCATCCCGAAAAAACACCTGGCGCCCGTAGTCTTTTGGCATCACGGGAGTTCGAAACTGCAACGGAAGCTTTACGCCGATCGGGCCGGAAATCCTTGCGGATGGTACGGGGACTGCGAGCGTTCGCTCCTGCTTGATCTCAAGCAACATGTGGCTCTTTTGATCAAATGCCACGACCCAAACGCCGGGAGTGAGCACCGACTGCATCGTGAGTTCGATAACACGCTGTTCCGGCTCTGCGGTGGCAACTACTGTTGTGGTAAAGCTCTTAACTTTTCCCCAGTCGACGCCGACGAAGGCGAGATTCGGAATGTTTCGCGGAATCGGCTTCTCGGAAGACACACCTTGTAGGTTCGCCGCGATCAGCCTGTCTGAGATCTCTTTGGCCTCCATGCCTGCAGGATCGATTCCTTGCTCCTGTGCGAGCTTCTGCAGGGCCTCCATGGCCGGTTCGTCTGCCTGCGAGGTCTGGACCGGAATCACGCGAGGACACGGTCCTTCGAGACAGACATCACAGTTTCGCGGTGAAGGAGTCCCCCCGCCGCCAAACTGCTCGCGCTTGCAGATACCCGGCTGACACCCATCTGCAAGAGATACCGCGGACTTTCGGTTGCTATTTATTCGCAACTCTGCTTCCTGCTGCGTGATCTCGGTCCATTGGCCTGACATCACCCACGCGCTGAAGTTCTCGTGCCACGTCATGTCCGATACAGGTTCACGATCGTACTCGAAGTAGGTGCATCGATCGTGCGAATCTCGCCGAACAATCACGTTCGGATTATGGTGCTGGAACCACTGGACGCATCCCACATACTCGCCGCTTGGTTTAACGGACTGTTCGATTACTCTTTGTCGGTCCGCGAGCGTTTCCCACAGTTCGTTCACATCGACTTCTTTCAGGTAGCCTCCTGCGACCAAACCATCCAGCATTGCCGTTGACCATGAAATCTCGCGGATCTTCACGGCCTTGCCGATCTCGTTTACCTTCATTCTCCAGCAAACTTCTGGAGAATTCCGCAGCAAGTAAACACATCCATCCGGATCTGGTCGATGCAGCAAGTATCGCTTTGGCCATTGCGCGTCTGGATTCGGCTCTCCACATCCACGGCACGGAATCGACACGAATGGACTCTCAGGATCTTCCTGTACGCCATCAAGACGGCATTCCTCCGACCCACAGGACAAGCCCTTGTTTATCAACTCCTCCATGTCCATCGGCTCCGAGTCGTAGACACGCACCCCATAGATCATCGCGGGATTTACGCCGTTGCGGATGTCCCGCAGCTGCTCCTCCGTGATGTTCTCCAGTCTTGAGATCTGCTGTTGGGTGAGCGAAACCTCTAGGGTCACGACCGACTTGGCGCCGATGTGTGGATCCTGTCCGAGCAACTGACTGACCGCGTAACCTCCATTCGACGCATCGGCCGGAACCGTTAGCTCGATCAGTTTCTTGATCCGGCCAGGTTCGTCATGATGGGACAGCCGACTGGGCTGTATTGTGACTTTAGCATTCTCGACCTGATCACCGTGCACAAGTTTCATTCGAATCCTCCTCGTTAGCTCCACTGTTCTGCCATCGATCGGGCGATTCCGACATAGGTACGCGCCCGATCTTTCCACCGGTCTGCTGACGGCGTCAGCTTGTTCTGTCCGGAATCCGTCTGGTTAGCCCACCGCTCGCGCAGCTTTCCGTTCTTGTCCTGTACGACCCTCGGTGCAACACGGTCGGTCGGAATTAGCTGCGGTAGGTTCTTGAGCCACAAACATGTGGCCTTGCTGGCATCGTGGCCGAACTGATGCGGCTGGATTATCTGTGAAGGCTTTCCAAGATTCTCTTCTCGCGACAGCACTCCGATCGGGTTCTCGATCGCGATCTTGGCGATCGGGGCCGCCCACAGTTTCTTCACGAACGCGATTGCTTCCTTGCGAGCCTCGACTCTGGCTTCACCAACGAGCGTCTCCGGTTTCACTTTCTGGTGATACGGCCCGGGACCATAAGCCCACTCGGCCGCGATCGTGAGGTAAGTGCATTCCGGGTGAAAGATCGCAAGATCCCATCCCTCGTTCAGAATCTCCAGAACGTCGCCCGTGATGTGCGGACCTGGTTGCTCTGTGTCGAGTAGGTCACAGCTCCACGCGTCGTGCCCTCGGTCGAGAAATGCGTTCCGGACCGTCCCGCTGTACTCACAGCCAACGATCACGCGTAGACGCTTCATCGAAACAGCCCGGCCTTTCTGGCTGGTGATGCCTGGCCGCAGTTCGCTTTCACGATCGCGGCCGCGATAGGAGGACAGACGCTGTTGCCTATTCGTGCGACTTGGCTGGTCTTCGTGCCGGTCAGAACGTAGGTGTCCGGCATGCCCTGCGCGCGGGCCAGTTCTCGAGGTGTCAGCATCCTCATACCGATGTCGACAATCACGAAGAGTTCCCCGTCGATCACGACTGTCACAAGCCCGGTCTTGTTGCAGGCATTTGCCGTCGGGGCAGGCTCATTCAGCGATTGACCGATCGACTGACCGAAGAATCGTGTCAGGAACGAGTACACGAGCGCCGCATGTGTGCCGCCGGACATTACGGTCCGCATCGGTTCCGACAGTTCCGACCATTGCTTTCCGCCGTGGTTGAGGTGAATCAGATTCGCGGCAACGAGCTGTGTCTGGCAGCCTTTCGTGGTCGTCGTCGGCAACGGTGTCTCGACCTCGACGCCGACCATGCCGCCGAAGTGCTTTGCGAGGAAGGCCGACACAAGGGCGTGATGCCCCTTCGATGTGATTGTTCCGAGCGGCTTCTCCAGCGTGGCGGCACGTGCATCCTGTCCAGGTCGTTCACCGTGTCCGACTGTCACGAGATGCGGCGTCAGCAATGCGAACCGTGGCTGCGTATCGAGAGTGTTGAACGGAAGCTCCAGCTGCTTGCACCGAGAGTCGTTTGCCGACTTCGAACCGTGGAACTTAGACAACACGGGCGTCACGATTCCGAATTCGCCACGCTGGCTGATTGTTCGAACTGGATCTTCGGGGCTCCAGACATACGATCCACGGCCCGTGGTTCCTGTGTGGGACGTCTGGACGATGAACGGTGCCTGTGCATCCAGTTCGACCTTCTGCAAAACCGGATTCACGACCGCGTGATTCCCGCCACCGGAATGAACAGTACCGAGCGGATCGTCGACAGGCTTCGATCCGGCTCCCCACCGTCCAGACTTTCCTTCTCCGTGTGCGAGCTGCACGACGAACGGGTTCGCGGCTGTTAGAACATACCGGTGAATCCCCAGCGCGATCCGGCGCATCGTCTTTTCGGCGAGTGGCTTTTTGCGGTCAAAGATCGACGGGCATTCGATGCTCCAGTCGATGCACTCGGCGGCCGTACGGTACGGCTTCAGGCCTTTTCCATGTGTCGGCTTTGGCCATGCGATCGGCTGTCCGTCGCATCGTGCCACGAGGAACAGTCGACGTCTGTGGGTCGGAGCCCCGTAGTCGGCCGCGTCGAGGTTTCTCCACTCAACCTCGTATCCAAGATTTTGTAGGCGGGAAACAAAGAGGCGAAACGTCACCCCTTTTTTGGTTGGATCCGGAACAAGATCAGGGGTCTCGACAAGCTTCTTCGATTCGCACTCTGGACACCGTCTACGCACACGCATCAAGACAGCTCGGCCTTCTGTCCCCTTCCAGCCGCACTTCCCGCAAACTAATCTCGGAACGAGCGGCCCCCAGTC
>JACCDR012096446.1_pt1 | contig 18454 bp, 23 predicted proteins | sample 7446431 | NCBI WGS metagenome assembly JACCDR01 (sample SAMN15323443, study PRJNA562643) | freshwater metagenome | isolation source: river surface water | place: USA:Blue River Watershed | collected 2017-08-17
ACCCTGTTAAGGGTAGAGAATTCGCTGTTGTATCGGAAGTCGTCATATCCCGACGCGGTAAAGAAGACGTGCTTTACCTTTTCGGGGAGATTGAGCTTCATTACCACGCCACCACTTTCTTGATCGATTCGATCTGCCCGTTAAGCTTTTCGTTTTCGTCGGCGAGCTTGTCGTTCTCGTTTTCGAGTTCGAAACTGCGTTCTTCTGCCTTCCTCAGGCATTCGCTGTAGTGGTCCCCGGTTGAAAGCGCCCTTTCGTACTTGTCCTGGATTTCGCGGACCTGCTTAAGCAGGTTTGCCTTTTCGGTACGGAGACGGACAATTTCACTGTCCATTTCCCTGTAAATTGCGACGTACTCGCGGTTTTCCTTACGCTTTTCGAGTAGTTCCTTGGTGTTCTTCTTGTTGATGTCGGCAATTGCGTTAGCGTACTCGGCCGTCCTTTCGATTTCCCTGTCCCTCTCCCCGAGAAGGCGGATAAGCACGTCACGGGACATCTTGCTGTAATCGATGTTCGTGTTGTCCACTGAATTGCCTTTCTTGAATGGTGGATTGGAATACTTGTCGCTTAGCGACTGGTTATAGAACTGCAATCTGTTCACTGTTCAGTTGTCAAAAAACGAGCGCACTAAATAGAGTGAATGGCGGGCCATTTCACCTGATTTTAGGCAATGTTAAGCTATCGAGCTGGCGGAATTGTCCTTTCTGTAAATGCCGCGCCCCGGCGGGGCCTAGTTCCCTTTCCCTTCTGCTTATTAGTATAGTAGACGCATATAACATCGCGGTACATAATTGCTATTCCGCATATCACACTTTATGAACTGGAAAGAGACCAGCCTGTGATACAATTATTCGCAAATAACAAATGGGCTACTATACAATAACGTTTTGGTATATAAATGGCTTATAAATGGTATATAACGGTTTTATAAAGCATCTTGACAAATGAAAACAATTCCACCAGCATTTACTACCTCCTTCCCTCACGTAACCCCAACTAAAAATTTTGCCCAGGAATTAAAAAAGGGACCCCCAAAAGGAGGCCCCTAGCTAGGTCGCTTAACTAAGTCGCTTAACTACCCACTTAAAATTTTCCCGGGACTTATTCCCCGGTTCCATTGGATTCTTCACTAATAAGTCAGCAGTTAACCTCTTCACCACACTGACAGTATTCGAGTATCCAACTAAACACGTGAACCTCTGACCCGTCCCAGTCGTAGCATTTAAGAAACCCGAACCAGGGTGCTTTATTGGTCCGATACCCTAGGGTTCCATATTCGGGATCGGATGGATCGGATATATTCCAGCATCTGGTTTCGGGGTTATCGTATTCTCCACATTCGCATGTGTCATGGTCTGGAATATAAAGATGACCCAATTCGTCACATTTCATTTACCAGCCCTCCTCTTTTTCAGATCGATAAATAATCCCACCGTACGTTGAGTTTTGTAGAGTATCTTTACCGCACTGGCAGTACTCTAGCTCATAGCTATATAGGTGATGAAATAGTCGACCCGAAGGGCAGTATACTCCAGCATAAACTGGATGCCATGAACACTTTCTGAGGCCAAAATAAGGAACCAGATTAAGATAACAAACATCTAGTGGTCCGTAAGGACTGGTACCATACCTACTAGACATCCCCTCAATTCCTCGAACCCTTATTTGCATCTGCTTAAGCGGGTTACTCCATTTACCACATTGGCAGAACTTTTCACCTGGACGATATGTGTGTCCACTGTCTATGCAACCAAAAGGGTTCATAACTTAAATCCTAACTTAGCTTAAAAGGGGGGGGCTCGAAACCCCGTCGCTTCGCGACTGGGTCTACAGATATCAGGCTCAAGCGTGTTACTATCTTGTCTATGGACCTCCCGATGAAGCATGTAATATACACGACGAATATAACTAATAAACCCGTGTCGGCGCAAGAAGTTTACGATATTCTGGCTGCCCATGGGATTTGGGCGACTGTTATTAACGGAGATTATTTTCCCAAGCCGGAAGGAGTTGAGCTAGATGAAAAGGCTCCTCGGGATAGCGAGTTTTCTAGTAATATTCCTCCTGGTCGACTGGATAGCATAATTAATATCATCTGTGATGGAATGCTTAGGCACCTCGACAGGAGAAAATAGATGGACACTGAGCTGTGGGATTTTATCTGCTTTATCGAAGAATTCTACCTGGAGTGTAAATACTTCCCTTCTCTAGATGAGATTAAGGAGCACAACAAAACAAGCCCCGAAGAGGCAAGCTCTTTTATTCTCTCTCCGATCTTCATTAAAAACATGGAGGCCCGTGGAATTGACATTAATCAAACATATTCTCGTGCGCATCATTCTTTTAGGAAGCGTCGTTCTGGTGATGCAGGTAGGCTAAGTGATATTCAGCTTGCCACTATCTCGCTAGTTACTAATCCTATCGACCGGCGTTCTGTTCCCGAAAAACTAAAAGAACTGGGTGTTAGTCCTCAGAGATATAATGGATGGAAAAAGAACGCTAGGTTCTGGGACTATCTACAGCAGCGATCTAGCGAACTTATGGGCGAAGCTGTCCCTGAGGTTAGGGAAGTTATTGCCCGTAGAGCTGCTATGGGAGATATGCGCTTCACTAAGCTATTCCTGGAAATGACCGGAGAGTTCACTGGAGTAGAGAATAAATCCCAGAACGATATTAAGCTGGTTGTTATGCAGCTTGTAGAAGTCGTGCAGCGCCATGTTAAAGACCCAGCTACACTACAGGCAATTGCACGTGATTTTCAGGCTATTACAAGTCCGCAGGACGGGTCCCAGAACCCTCTCAATCAAAGCCGAGCTATTCATGGGCAGGTGTTAAATAGTGGCTGAATTTAAGGATCCCGGGAAAAAGGGTCCGGGTTCAGGTAAAAGACTCCCACAAGATATCGGTAGGGCAAAAAGGTCTCCTGGCGGGGGGTTAGTATTCCCTGTAGCAGGTACTGCCGGTTTAGGAGACCTCCAGCAAAGCGGGGCAGACCAGAAGCTTATTGAAGCTAAAGTAGGAGTGGATCCTTATCACTCACAAAGTGATGTGGACTCTTCTGCTGTAGCACTACACCACACGTTAGGCATTACACAAAACCAGGCTGCTTTTGGTTCACACGTGCATGACGGCGTTGATTCTCGGGAAATCCAGGATCTGGTTAGCCTGGCGGCTGCATATTATGCCCACGACCATTACGGTGCCGATCCTCAAGATATTAACAACATCACAAATACCTTTACTAACGGCGGTGGCTTTTCCTGGGGTGGTGCAACTACTAATCCATCAGTAGGAAACGGAACGCTAGAGACGGAGTATATTCGATTTGGTCCACTGGTTTATTTCACGATTAAGCTCACAACAGGAACTACCACTGGTTACGGATCAGGCCGTTATTTCTTTAACCTACCTTTCGATGTTGCAGGCAATTTTGGACATGTGGTTCCGGGATACCTAAAGAACGGACCTAGCCCATTCTATTTTGCCATGACGTGCTTTGTGTCAGCGGCAGCTAATCAAGTATATGGGATGATCCCGTCTAGTGCTATTGGAGCAGGAGCAAACCTGCTAAGCAGTACAGGATATAAAGGGGCGTGGGCAGCTAACGACGAGATATTCGTTTCAGGCTGGGTGCCAGTAAACTGAACTTAAATGTGAACTAAATGGGAACTAAATGGGCCTAGAATACCCGTCGCTTCGCGACTGGTGAGGGAATACAATGCCGTCTAGAAAGCAACCGAGCCTGTCTGATCTTTTAAGTGAAGTCGGAGCAGGTTTAGAACGTGTAGCCTTAAGGCCGGACTTAAATTCTTATGTACCTCACGATAAGCAGGTAAAGTTTCATGCCTCTCAAAGTAAGGGCCGCCTATATATCGGCGGTAACCGTTCTGGTAAAACGGTGGGGGGAATTGTCGAATGTCTCTGGTGGCTTCTACACAAACACCCTTACCGCAAGACACCTAAAGGACCCATTCGTGGACGACTCGTATGTGTCGACTTTCCGAATGGTTGGGAAAAGATTTGTAAGCCTGTTGTCATGCAGTGGGTTCCTCCTTCCTCCCTTATTGGTGGCTCTTGGGAGCAATCTTTTGATAAACGAAATCGCACGCTTCATTTTGCAAATGGTTCATTCCTGGAGATAATGTCATATGACCAGGAAGTAGAAGCTTTCGCCGGAGCTTCTCGGCATTTTACTATGTTCGACGAGGAGCCCCCAGAAGCTATTTGGACTGAGTGCAGATACCGTCTTATGGACACCGGCGGTAGCTGGTGGATAAGCATGACTCCCGTTGAGGGACTAGAATGGATCGAGGATAAACTATACAATCCATTTATAGAACACGGGCTGAATACAGAGCTTAAAGTAGATGTTATTCAGGTCAACACCGAAGAGAATCTCCATCTTTCTCCTGTTGAGGTTGAAGAAGCATACGCGGGAATGGAAGATGACGAAATCGAGGTAAGAAAGAAAGGTAAGTTCGTCCGAAAAGGTGGACTTATTTACCCTGACTTTGATCCCAGACCAAAAGACGGGCACGTTATTCCCCCGATCGATCCGACTACTTTTCCTCCTGGTACACGCATTATTGCATCTATGGACCACGGGTTTAACCACCCGACAGCATGGTATTGGCATGCAGTACTTATGGACGGCAGGGTTATTACTTTCGCAGAACACCACAGATCTAACTGGACTGTAGCTCAGCACGCAGAAGCCGTTAAACAAAAAGAACTAGAACTGGGTATTGTCCCAGAATTCAGGGTGGCCGATCCTGCTACAAAGCAGACGTCAGCTATTAATGGGAACTCTATTCAACTAGAATATCGCCTTCATGGTGTGACATTTATTCTAGGGAATAACGATGTCCACACAGGGCTAGTACGAGTCGCAGAATACATTAGACAAGCGCAGTGGTTTATTACAGAAGACTGTCCCATGCTTATATGGGAGCTTCGGAGATATCAATGGAAGGTGAGGGATTCTGCCAAGCTACAAGCTAAGCATGGAAAGCTGGATCAGCCAAAAAAGAAAGACGATGACGGCTGTGATAGCTGTAGATACTTTTTCATGTGCCTACCAGAACTCACTCCTACTGATTTGCCCGTCGATCTCAAAAGAGTCAGAGAACAAATCCAAGCCCTATTGGGAGGGGTTCAGGGCTACAGAATTGACCGTGGACGAAGAGATCCTAATGCCTGGAGAAAAACTCTCCCCCGTGAATCGCATATCACAACAGATGAATATATGGGGGGGATATGGTGAATATATAGACGGAAGATGGTGGCTTACCTATTTGATGCATTGCGATAGCGATGGCTATATTATGTGCCTGGAAGAACCTCGTACTATTCTCAAAGACTTCCGAGCTTGCGGATCGTTCTGGGCTGATGTACTGTCGGAATTGACCAAGCAGTCCATCGCGCATCCCGCGTTTAGGAGACGTATAAATGACTCGCTTAGATGACCGGGTTAAAGAGTTCACCGAGCCGGAAGCTCCCGGACCGAACGACTTTAGGTGGAACCGTAATAACTTCTTTTCTGGAGGCATGACTAAGCGGCCGACGCTTAATGACCTCCGTAATGAGGTTATTGGCGGTACTGGTGGTGAGCAAGGTTTTGACACTACCGACCGTCAGCTTGCTACCGAAATTCTTAATAGGGCTGGGCTGGTTGACCGTCCTTTCTATTACGAACTTCTGGTTCGTCTTACCGACGCTCTTTCCGATGTGGACGACACTAAGAAGTTCGTTAATCCCATCTACGGTGCAAATGCTCGTATTCAGTCTGATCGCTCTAAGCCGATGGCAGAATACGACATTAAGCATGCGGGTAAGGACGTAAAAGACTCCGACCTTGACGAGGAGACCCGTAAAGAAAAGGAGATGGGGGAAGACGCTAAAGCCCCGAAGGATGACGCTGTCCAAAGGACTAACGAGGACATTAAGCGTTCTGAGGAAAATGCGTCCGAGGAAAAGGCCGAGACTAAGTCGGATCAAAAGAAGACCGATGATGAGGCCGGAGAAGTAGGTCAGGCTAAAAAGCCTGCTTCGCGTCCCACTCCCGCGTCTTCCTCTTCTAAGCCTCAGGGGACTACTGGATCTAAATGATTACCAAAGAAGCCCTAGACGAACTTACTAAAGAACCTGCATTGTCAGTAGATGACCGTATTCAGGTTACTAAAGTGCCTCTGGCCCTTCCCGGTAATTGCGCTATATGTGGCTTTGCGGGAGGACCTGAGAACGATGGTCGTAGCTTTATTGACTGGGGGCTAAGTCTCGAATTTCATGGGGCTGTTATTTTCTGCTCCAAGTGTTTCGAGGCTGCCGCTAATACAATTGGCTATGTAGCTCCCGAGTTTGCTAATCGCCTAAGGGAAGCAGTTAGGGAGCTGGAAGTCTCTCTAGCTAAAAAGGACGGCGAAATTGTCAAACTCAGCAGCGCTCTCGATGCTTTGCGGGGCGTTGGTCTCGTTTATTATCCTGACTCAGCAGTGGGAGATAATCAAGCGGGATCGGAGAATAAAGACCCTGGAAAACAGGGAGAAGAGCCTAACGTGGGATCTTCTAAATCGAGTGACGGCGGGGGATCTGCCGACATACGAAAGACTGACAATCCTAAACAGGACTCAGTCGGATCAGCTAAATCAGCTAAACCAGCAGAGCCAGCAAATGCCGGGGACGAATTCCCCGACGAATATGAGGATGACACAGTCCTTTAGCGATGAGGCCGAGCTAGAAAAGATGGCGCTAAGGCACGGTCTTAGTTATCCCATGTATGATGATCAGACCGAGCTTACTCCGGACGGGGAACTGGCTGACATTAGAGAAGACCTGTGGAAGTAGGAGCGTAAATGTCTATTCAACAAATCGTTCCTCAGGGAATGTCAGGTCAAGACTATTCTTTTGGTCAGTCCCCTCCGGCTCAGCCTAAGCCCATTGAGAAGTTAGGCTATAAAGAACGTCTAGCTATGATTGCATGGGCTAAAGCTCAGTTCCAAAGTATTAAGCAGGACAGGGCCAAAGTCGAAAGACAGTGGTACCTGAATATGTGCTTTTACCGTGGCAAGCAGAATGTCGCAGTCAGAAATAACACGAATATGATGATTGGGGCTCAGGGGGCTCTTTATACTCCCCCTGCCCCTTACTATCGATCCCGTCCTGTTATTAATAGGGTCCGGGGTATTGTTCGTTCGGAAATGTCTAAGCTGACGGCACAAAAGCCGACCGCTTATGTACTTCCTGCGACCTCTTCTGACGAGGACCTGTTTGCGGCCCAAGCAGGCGAGCAAATCTGGGAAAGCAAATATCGAGCCAAGAAAGTTCCTGCTGTATTTAGGCGGGCGCTTTGGTGGAATCAGGTTTGTGGTAACGGCTTTGTAAGATGCTATTGGGATGAAGATGCAGTAGACGAAGTCTCCGACCAAATGGGAGACATCGAATATAAAGCCGTTACCCCATTCCATCTTTTTATTCCCGACCTTTCGGAAGAAGATCTAGAAGAGCAGCCGTTTCTTATTTACGCGCAGCTCCACACTTCCGACTGGGTTAAAATGCATTACCCGGAAGCTCAGGTCTCTAGCAAAAGCGACCAGACTCCAGAAGTCCTGGATAATGCATGGCTCGATATTATCGGTGCTCAGAATGCAGAGAACCGAAAGAATGTGCTGGCACTAGAAGTCTGGATTAAGCCGGGACGAGTTCAGCAAATGCCCGAGGGTGGCGTATTTGTCGTCGTCGGAGAAAGCATTGTTGAGTACCATCCTGGCTGGCCTTATGCTCACAAAAAGTATCCGTTCGCTAAGTTAAGTCATATTCCTACTGGAAAGTTTTACACGGAGTCTACACTTGTAGACGCTATTCCGCTTCAAAGAGAATATAACAGAACTCGCGGGCAGATTATCGAGGCCAAGAACCGGACGTCTAAACCACAGCTTATGGCTGAGGCCGGTGCAGTTGACCCAGCTAAAATCACCTCTGAGCCCGGACTGGTAATCGAATATAAGCTCGGTTACGGTAAGCCCGAACCTTTGCCTCTACAGTCTATTCCTAATTATGTCGTCCAAGAACTGGACCGCATTGTCCAGGACTTGTCTGATATTTCGGGTCAGCATGAAGTTTCTAAAGGGCAGGTGCCGCCTGGCGTGACCGCCGCTACTGCAATTAACTATTTGCAGGAGCAGGACGATAGCATGCTTTCCTACACCTTCGCATCGCTCGAAGAAGCTTATGAAAAAGTTGCTGCAATGACGCTATCTTATGCGCAGCAATTCTGGGACACTCCGCGCACCGTTAAGATTACGGGTAACGACGGCTTTTTCGATGCGCAGATGTTTCTCGGATCTGACCTTCGGAATAACACGGACATTAGGGTAGAGGCTGGATCTGCACTGCCGATTAGCAAGTCGGCTAAGCAGGCGTTTATTATGGATCTCATGAAGATGGGATTCGTTGACCCAGTTACGGGTCTAGAAGTTATGGAAATGGGCGGCATCGCCAAGATTTATGAACAAGTGCAAATTGACGTGCGACAGGCTCAAAGAGAAAATCTGCGGCTAGCTAAGATCGACGACAATATGTTTATGCAGGCCCAAGAGCAGGGTCTCGAAGCGCAGATTATCCCAGTCAATACATGGGACAATCACAATATTCATATTGCGACGCACGATAGGTATCGTAAAGGACAGGCATACGAAAACCTGTCGGACGGTGCTAAGCAAGCATTTGAGATCCACGTTCAAATGCATAAGCTAGCCATGGCCCAAGGTATGACCGGACAAAACATCATGGAAATGATGAAGCCAGAAAATATGGATTCGGCAGCTGCAGCAGAAGAAGGCGGCGGGAACCAATTTACGGCAGCAGATCAAATGCAGCAGATAGAAATGCAAGGGCAACCAGCCAGCACTGGGAGCGAAAGTAGTGGACAAGCGAGTCCCGGGGGATTTGCCTCGGAATAATAAAGTCGTAATTAGAAGGCTACTAGAGATGCCACTTCCGACTACGTGTGAAGAATACGAAATCGACTTCCCAGTCGACTACAGTAAACTAGATGCTCGATACGGGGCAATGATACAGGTAGTAGGGAATATCTCCCTATTCAAAAAGCACATGCAGGAACTTCTTAATCAGATTCCTGAATAAAAGACAGGCGACGGGTACCCCATTCCGAAACCGGTGACATTAGAGCGGCCTGACCGAAATAGTCAAGGGCGAAGCTTTTCTTCAGGAATCGGCTTTTGCTAAGCGAAGCGAGCAAAAGGGATTCCGTGAAGAAAAGTGCATAGCACCCTTGACTTTTGAGGGATCCGCGTATAATGGATCGGTTCGGATGGGGGACGAGTAAGTTTAGGAGAGTAGTGAATATTCCCAGTAATCCTCACGAGGGCTGGAAGAATTGCGCGATTCCGGATGGCTTGTTTTATTTTGAATATGAGCATCTTCCTAGGCACCTCCAGGATGTAAGCAAGAAATTCTGGACTCTGGTAATGGACCTTTGGGTGAATAGTACACGCCCGACTGGGCAGTTTTATACAATGGTAGATAAGCTTCTTGAAGCAAAAGATTGCGCTGTTAGAGCGGCTGTTACAGAGTACGAACGCCCCTTCACTCCTAAGGAGTAAGAATGGCTCAGCACCAAATCGGTGGCTTATCTGCCGATGAAATTACCGCGCGAAACAGGGCCGTTGCCGGTTCTGTCGCAACTACTTCCTCCGTTTATGCGTCTCCGGTAAACTACGGTTCTCTTCAGGCGGCGCGTACTCGTCTGACTGCAATTAACGGAACCTACTTTACTTCTGCGCGTATGGACACAATGACAGGCAATGACATCTTTTTTGCCCTTCGTACTCTCGACGACGCGAACACGATCTAATGTTCTCCAAAAAAGAATGCAATGACTGCGATGGGGATTGTCTTGATTGCGAAAGCAAAAAGGCTAACCCCATCGCAGTTATGGTTCTTTCTCAAAGATTCTTTGAGCAGAATCGATTAAACGCTAATGAGGCTTTGCAAACCCAGGAAGAATACAATAAGGCGCAGTCTGCGATTCAGCGCCGTCTTGCGGGGATGCAGGGCGAGTAGTAACATTCAACTATCGGCTCCAGGGCCTACGGGTACAGAGTCTTTGGAGTAAAGATGGACGGCTTTAGTGGTCTTGGAGATGGCTCCGGTTTTGATGGGGGAATTAACCCGGCTTGGAATGAGGCTTTAGAGCACATTCCTGATGATGTCCGGGATAATGTTCTTCCTGTTTTTAAGAAATGGGATGACAATTTTCAGGGCCAAGTTCAGAAAGTACACTCCGAATACGAGCCGTATAAAGAGTTCAAAGAAGGAAACGTCGCGCCCGACGATATTCGGATGGCACTAGGTATTGCTCAAGCGCTTAGCGACAATCCGAGGCAGGTGTGGGAAACGATGGCTAATTCTTATGGATGGGAAACTGGCGGCGCTTCTGGCGGTGCCGGTAATAGCTCGGAAACGGGGCAGGGCTCCTCTGAACAAAACGTGCAGAATCAGGGAGCTCAGAATAATTCAGGTGCGGGATTTGAGCTTCCTGATTCTGTTCGTGAGCAACTTAATAAGCTGCAAACAGGCCAAGAGACTATGGCCCAAATCATCCTGCAAAAGCAGCAGGAAGAGCAGCAAAAACTAGAGGATGCTCAACTTCAAGAGCAAATTGCAGACCTTAAAAAGCAGCATGGTAATTTTCACGAGGGCTTTGTTCTATCCCAAATGCACCTTGGAGTTTCTGGAGAAGACGCTATTAAGGCGTATAACTCTATGATCCAAGAGGCAATGACAGAGAGAAATAGGCCCCAAGCTCCTCGCCTTTTGGCTGGCGGAAATGGATCCGGAATTCCTGGTGAGCGGAGGATGGATCCCGCTAAAATGTCAACTGGTGAGGTTAACGCAGAAGTGGCAAATTACCTCTGTGCTGCTAAGGCTGCTAACCAATAACTGCCTCGCATAACTCGGAGTCGAAATGGCCCAGACTACTTTAACTACTGTCGACCCGATCATGAAGGAGGTTTACGAAAGGCGGTTAGTCGATCAGCTGCAAAGCGAGATCATTACCGCTTCTCGTTTAGAGCGTACCTCCGAAGGAATTACCGAAGAGGTCGGCGGTAAGTATGTTACTTTCCCAATTAGGACTAAGCGTAACCATGGTATTGGTGCGCGTCTTGAGTCCGAGCAACTTCCCGTTGCGCGTACTCAGTCTTATGCGGCTGCCCGCCTTAAGCTGACTTATCAGTACGGCTCTATTGAGCTTACTGGTCAGACTTTTGAGCTGGCAGATAAAAACTTCCAGTCCTTTGCTTCTACTGTTACCTCTGAAATGGAGGGCCTTAAAGAGGGTCTCCGTAAAGACGGCAACCGGCAAATGTATGGTACGTCTATCGGTAAGCTTGCTACGGCTAACGGTGCCGGTACTACTACTACTTTTGTCTGCTCTAATGCTGAGGCGATTTATCTTGAGCTAGGTATGATTGTTGACGTTTATACGTCAGCGGACGCTCTCAAGAATAACGCCATGGAAATCAGCAATATTCAGCCTGATACTCCTGGCACCGGTACTACAACGGTTACTATGTTGGCCGCTGGTACCGCTATGGCTTCTGGCGATTACCTTGTTCGGGACGACTCCCGTGCTAAGGAAATGACCGGGCTCCGTGACATTGTTACTAACACGGGTACGCTTTACAATATCGACCCTGCGGTTACTCCGATCTGGAAAGCTATTGTAGACGACCCTGGCTCGACTCGCCCTCTTTCTGAGGGTCTTATGACCGGTGTTAATGACAAGGTTCGTACTAATGGTGGCAAGGTTACTGCCATCTTTACGACCCTTGGTGTTCGTCGCTCTTATGCCAACCTGCTTATGCAGCAGCGACGGATTATGAACACCACCAAGTTCACTGGTGGATTCAGTGGACTTGCCTTTACTACCGACAGCGGCGATATTCCCGTTGTGGCAGACTATGACTGCCCCGTCGGTAATATGTTCTTCCTCAATGAGGGAGAGCTCAAGATTTACCAGACCCATGACTGGCAATGGATGCAGCGTGATGGGTCTATGTGGCAGCGTGTTATCGGCGCCGGTGGTGCTTACTACGACGCATATAACGCCACGATGTATAAGTACGTCCAGCTTGGTACGCACCGCCGTAATACTCACGCGGTTATGCGTAACATCACCGAGGGCTAATAGCCTTCTTGAAAGAATTCCTCTTGAGGGAATACAGCGGGTCGGTTTCGATAAAGTTATGCCGTGTTTCTGGGGAGTTTCGCGGTCATGATGCACCCATCGAAACCGGCCCGCTTTCTTTGTATCTAGGAGAAAAGCATGTCACTTACATTAAATGACTTAATGAAGCGTTACTATGAAATGGTTTTACCTGCCTCTTTACAGGCGGATAGCCCGACTACTTATACTCCAGGCTCTATGGTCCCTCAGGTAACAAATACCGATTCCGTATTTGCTTCTGGACGGCAAGTTGCACCTGCTGCGTTTACTATCATCGGCCAGACTGGTGCTGTTACTGGACTTTATAGAGTTGTTGGTACCGCAGTTTTTGGTGGAGCTGCCCCGGCTGATCCTACTGATACAAATAATATTCGTATCAGCGTCGGAGGGAATGCTAAAATTGTTCTTCCAATCCCCCCCGCAATTAGTGTTCCTGTTACTGTAGAGGGGATCTTTAGGGCGAATGCAGAAACTATTCGTATTGGCTCTGCCGGTAATGTCGGGACGGCCGGTGTTATTTATATCGGCACAGTTGTAGCAACAAAAATTGCTGATTAGCATGGAGTAAATATGGATTTTAGTGGGGCTGTGATTCTTAATGCAGACAGTGCAGAGAGGGTTAATTCTAAGATTCGAAGATTCGCAGAGCTACTTAGAGAATATGACTCGGACCTCGATGCCAAAATCGTGCCAAGTTTTCTGCGAAGAGACGCCAATTCTAAACCCTACGCTGTTGTGCATAGTCCTAGCGGTTGCGAGCCTTACGTCGTCTTTTATTTTTCGGACAACGAGGACCCGGTTAACCTGTTTGCTAGGATTATTGACGGGGACACTAGGCGCGGGAATGTTGTCTCTCGTATTGAGGCGCTAGAAGAGGCACAAAGAAAGTTCAAGGAAAGAGAGGCACGGGAAGAACTTCTTCAAGCTGCTGATGAGTTTCATTTCCTTGCTACTAGTCGATCCAGCAATTATGTAAGGTGGGTAGACAGGAATACTGGCAAGATTGTCAAGCTTGACTCTAATAGGCGGCGGGTAGAGTGAACGTCTTAGATGTGGTCAATCGAGTTAAGCGTCAATTTGGTGACGAGTCTGGCGTCCAGATTACTGACACAGATATTGTCAACTGGATTAACGAGGCGCAGCAAGAGATAACTTCTACTAATGAAGAGCTTCTTGCTACGTCCACCACCATGAACTTAGTTGCATTTCAGCAGGATTATGCAATGCCTGCTGACCTGCAAACGTTATTTGGTGTGTCAATGAAAACGTCGGGAGCCCTTTCTTACTTCCCCATTAAAGGGCTCCCGATCCAGCAATTTAACGAACTCATCTCTGGATGGGACGGAACCTTTTATGGTACGGATACGCCGTATTCATATACTGTTCATGGCAGTACTTTACGCCTCTTTCCGATCCCTAATGCGGCGTCTACTGCTGGTCTAAAGATTTTCTATGGCAAAGTTCCGACTACCATTGTCGGAACAGGTGGGGCTTTAGAGCTTCCTGTTCAATACCATAATGCAATTCTGGCCTATGCTTTACAGCAAGCATATGAGCTGGATGAAAACTACTCGGCCGCTGAAATGAAGGGCGGACAATATGCGGCTAGGGTTGCACAAAATAGGGGACTGGACACTAAAAACCCGCAAGAAACCTATGGCTCTATTACCGTTCTTCCTGACGATGCGTGGTGATTTTCTATGACAGAAGCATCTGTTGAGTCTGGATATGATTCTCGATTCTTAGTTCTTGGGCCATTTAGCGGAGGGATGAATACTTACTCCCAGGCCGGGGCTATTGACGATAACGAAGTCGTCGAATGTATGAATCTAATTTCCGATATTGATGGTTCTTTTAAGTGTCGTCCCCCGCTTGTTATGTTCTACGAAAATGGCCCAGGTTTCGGAAACAAGCAAGTAGATGCGGTTGGCTCTGCTATTATCAACGGAGTCAACTATATCTTCGTTTCTAACGCCTCTGGTATCTGGCGTTACAATGGTACTAACTGGGCTCTTATCGCTGGAACCGTAAATGTTCATGCCCAGAGCTGTGTTCAATACAAAAACTATGTCTATTTTGTAGCTCAGCCTAGCTCTGTTAATCCTGGGGGGAGGTGGGATGGGACTACTTACAGCTCTCTTGCTGGTATGCCTAAGGGTCAAGCCTGTCTTATCTATAAAGAAAGAATGTGGATTGCGCCAGGAAAGCACGCCTCCTCTAATGGATCAAGGCTATATTTTTCGAACATTGCTGACCCTTCTGTATGGACTACGGGGACTGATTATTTTGACATTACTCCTGGAGATGGGAGTAATGTTGTCGATCTTGTGGTCTTTAATAACAACCTTCTGATCTTTAAGCAAGGTTCGACATTCTATCTTTCCTATGACTCTAAGCCTGCGGATGCTATTCTAACTAAGATCTCAAATACCATTGGTGCCTCTAACTGGCGCTGTGTGGTGGACCATAAAAACGAGATCTTTGTTATGCATGAGACCGCTATTTACCAGCTGGTTAATTTTAACTGGGTTCAGGTAAATACTAAAGTTCCATTTGTCCTGGATGCTACTTCTGTAGTCTGGAGCTTTAGGAAAATCCATACATTTATTTGCATGGTAGGAGACTGGCTGCTATGTAGATACCATAACAAGGTCTATGTTTATAATACCAATAACCAGACCTGGTCTCAGTGGACTTCTGTTGATGAAGTTCTTAGGAACTTTGGGCCTCTTATTCAGATGCCCGCTGACGATCTGTTTAATGTTATTGAGTCCTACTATTGTGGCTCAACCATTGACGGCGCTGGTTCTGTAATTAGGATTAGGGACGGCTGGGACTCTACTACGATTGAGTCTGGCGGCAGTGGATTCTTCCCTCTTATTACTGCCTACATAATCACCAAGACATACTCTTTTGACCTACCCTACAAATTTAAGAGGCTATGGTCTTGGGCAGTAGAATGCATCACTAATCGTGATATTACTGGTGAAGTCTTTCCTACTGCCATATCTAATCCGTCTTCTGTGTCTACTACTACACTGGCTACCGCCGGTGTCCTTAAAAGAGTCTATCGATTCCCGAAGGGCTTGCGTTTTCGTGAGCTAGCGTTTAAAGTTACATTGACATCGGATGGTTCTACAGCTGATGGTCCTGCCCAGCTTTACACGCTTATGGCTGCGGCTAAGACAAGTTCTTTGGTTCCAAGGAGTGTCAACTAATGGCACAATTCAATCCGTATGCGGCTGGACGTAAAGTCTACGGCTCTGGTAGAGACTTTCCTACTATTGGCGCTGTAGATAAGTCCGGCTATGCATCAAGAGACAGGGCAGCCAAGGCAAGAAAAGCGGCTGTTATGAGGAGACTTAAGGCGATCTACCATAAGCCAAAGAAGGTTATGCACCCTGATGTTCTAAGGAGTCTGTAGATGGCTCTTTCTAGATTTACCCCTATCGGATTAGCCGGATATACGGCTACAAATAACTCAGCTCGCCCGGTTGTTAGTCCTCAGGGATTCGTCAGCCAGGAAGTTGACAACGCAACGATCGGCCCGACTGGTGCCTATATGGTCGGACGCCCTGCTCCTAAAGGGAAGATTAAGCCTGCTCCTTTGGCCCCTAAAGGGTCTGGATCGACTGGGCAAAAGAAGCCTAAGCTAGTACCTGCTTCTCAGCCCTATAAGCCTCCAGCTCCGAAAAAGCCTGCATGGCAAGACGCAGACTACAATTCGCAGATTGCTGCAATTGAGCGGGCGCTGAATCTCTATAAAGCGGGTATGACATTAGAGCGAACTCAGGCTGGTGCTGAGTATGCCGAGAATGCTCGCAATATGGATTCGCAAAAAGGTCGAGACCTTAAGGACATGGAGGAGGACTTTGCCGCACGAGGCATTGTCACCTCTGGTGTTTATGGCACCTCAGTAGGCGACTATAATACCGAGTGGGGCAATCAGAGGAATTCTCTGACCAGGCAATATGACGACTCTTTAGCAGACATTCTCCAGGCATATAACGTCTACCTTAATGACGTTGCTACGCAAAGAGAACAAGCCAGACTGGATGCAATTAGGCGTCGAGCTCAGGCCCTAGAAGAGAATCCGTCTAAGTCCAAGAAGAGTTCTTCTTCTAAGCTTAAGGATGCTTCGCAGCCGTATAAGCCCAAGAAGGATAAATCGGGCTCTTCTGGCCCCGGTCTTAAGCCTAAGACTCGTCCTAGATAGGAGGCGATAATGGGAACTATTTCACAGCAGATTATGAATCGCCTTCTTGGGCGTGACGGTGGCGACCTAAATAGTGTTCTCCAGTATCTGGCTGGCAATGATACAAAGCCCGATCCTTCTATTGGGATCTCGCCTATCCCTGGCCCGTTAAGTGAGAAGTCTTCTAAGCCACAAAAGACTTCTCCTTTACTTCCGCAGGGTCCGTCTCTAAGAGACACTCTGATTCAGCAATTACTTGCTGGCATTAATCAGGGTGGTGCGCCTAAGATGAAGTCCATGGCTCAACTTAGAGCAGAGGCAGCAGGAGTTGTGGGTGCGCAATACGACCCGCAAATCGCCGCAATTAAAGAGCTGATGGGTAATGCGAAATCAGACGCTAAAGTAAATCGCAAAGACATTCAGGCTCTTTATGCCGACCTGGCCGGGTCATACAAAGAAGATAATGCGTGGCTCCAGAAGGAGCTTAAGGCTGCAAAGTCTAATGAGGCCAAGTCTCTGGGCACTCTAACTAATAGAATGGATGATACGTTAGATGCCCAGACGGCAGACATGGCCGCAGACTTCGAAAAGCTGGGGATTAGCGACACCCTTCCCGCTGCTACGCAGCAAATGCAGAATGATAATTCTTTCTTTGACCAGCTTAATGCTACTGAATCTGGCGCACAGCAACGCTATTATGATGCCATTTCGGCGGCGGATAACTCCTATTATAATAGGGCAAGCTCCATTGCTGGCCAAAGAGGAGTGGAGTCTGTAGAGTCTCTCCTAGGCAATTTGAGAGATTACCTAACTCAGGCTCGCGGGGAGATTTCTTCTCTAGAAGGACAGCGTGGAGCTGGTATTGCTCAAATGCTTTCTCAGCTCCAAACTGCGCAAAGCCAAGCAGCTTCTGGATACCAGAATGATACCTGGGACAGAATGGCTAAGATGTTTGGTATTGTGTCTCAGTCCGAGGGAATGGACTTTAACCAACAGCTTCAACTCTATAAGTTGATGCAGCAACAAAATGGACAGAAGCCTGCGACTACTGGAATTATGGGAGCCTATGATACGCTCTCTCAACTTCTAGGCAATAATTCTACTAATGCAGTATCTGCTCTACAAAACTTCCTCCAAACGACCACTCAAAGAGAGGCAACGTTTGAGGGAGCAAATGGTCAGCCGAATAAGATGACTGCTCAGCAGGCGGCTTATGAAGCTAAGTCTTATGCAGAAAAAGTTGGACTATCTCCTCAAGAGACCACGGCTCTTGTTCAGGCAGTTTATGCTTACTACGGAAAACTGAGGTAAGGAGGAAGGGTGGCACAAAATAGCTGGGTCGATATCGGGAAGCTGCTGGATGCCTATAAAGGAGACCTGACTAGGCGTGCCACCCAATTCAGGGCGGTATATTCCAATGTAGTTCCTAGTCAGAACTTAGGCCCAACGGGCGCTGGATTAGGTACGCCTGTTCAGTGGAATAACATAACTAGCGATGCAAATACTAGTGTCCCCAATAGGGGTGGCCCGAGCGTATTGGGTCGTATTTTTGATGTACTTTCTCGTCCTACCTATGCTGTAGCAGAAGGCGCGAGACAAGCAATTATCGACGATCCAAATGATAATGACAGGCTTGATAATGTTCTTGGCGGGCTGTGGCAGGGTCTTAGCGGCAAAAGGAAGACCCTGTTTAATGACGTCCTAGCGGAAAAAGAATTTAATGATGAGCGGCGGGATCTTGCGGCGAATAAGAGAGATCCCGGTCGGACAGATGCTATTCTAGCAACGTCTCGATTTGCTAATCTACACAACAATCCTGACCTTAGCCCGGGTGACTATAAGATTAATGACCCGGGTGAAGGTGACTTTAAAAAGGCTCTGCTAGGGTTCGGTTTAGACGTCGGACTGGATCCTCTTAATCTTGCCGGTGGGGCTATTTTCAAAGGTACCGGAAAAGCCGTTGGCGCTGGAGTTAAGGCATACAAGGCTTCCAAGGGAATAGAAGATCTGGC
>JACCDR010416380.1_pt1 | contig 18452 bp, 24 predicted proteins | sample 7446431 | NCBI WGS metagenome assembly JACCDR01 (sample SAMN15323443, study PRJNA562643) | freshwater metagenome | isolation source: river surface water | place: USA:Blue River Watershed | collected 2017-08-17
AGCACGCAAGCGAGCACGGCCATCTAGTGCATTTCCTCGTCGAGGACACATCCACGTACGACGGTCGGGAGGAGGCGCCCGGTGCCCAGGAGTAAGAGGATGCCCGCTGAGAGCCCGCTGTTTCTGACCCCGCGCGAGGCGGCGGCACTGGATCGCCTTCTCGACGTTTACACCCAGACCGAACAGGACGACCCGGGCATGGATGAGCTGAAATCGATCCGGGTGAAGGTCATCCGGATCGGCCAGGACCACACCACGTACGTCGCGGCGCTCACCTCCAGTGCTGCGCCAGCTGAACCGGCGCAGCCGATCGTCACCGCGCCTGAAGGTGGTCTCTGATGCCGCGCGTCCCGCGCCCGGCCGGCGTCTCGGTCGACGACTGGCACTCGTTGCTCTGCGCTGTTGAGGAGTACCGCGAGGCATTGGAAACGCACCGCACGGATCCGATGGCTAATGCCGAGCCTGGCATGGCCGCCGAGGACGTCGCCAACCTGTGCGTCCGGCTGCTGCTCCCGGATGCGGGTTCAAAGCTGTTACGGGAGGGGCGATGAACAGCAGGGCTGTGACCCGTCTAGGCGCCCGCCGCACCCGTACGCCAGCGCCTCGGGTGAGCCTGGCCCGCTCGGTAGCGGTGGTCACGGACGGTGTTCGCCAGTGCGCGATGTGCGGCTGCGAGATCGATCCGAAGGATTGGTGTCACGGCTGCCGGAAGCTCGGCAAGCCGTGCGCCGCTGATGGCGGTGCTCACAAGTCGCTGACCAAGCGTCAGGACGCCGCGTTCTGCGGCGATGACTGCCGAAAACGCAATAGATCTACGTACATCCGGGATTGCACGTGAACCCGAGAACGACGAAACAGGCCCGGTCCCCCGCTTACGGGGGGCCGGGCCTGTTCGTTTCTTCTATGAGCTCGTGTTGCTGGTCGCTTGCGCCCTGGCCCACTCGATCATCTCGGCGTAGGCGAGGGTGGCGCCGGCGGCGAGGGCGTCGTTGCGGACCTGCTCCAGCTCGGTGTCGCGGGAGGCTCGGCCGGCGGCGTAGCCCTGGGCGTACGCGTCGGTGTCGCCGGGCGACGGCGGTGGTGTGGCGGTGAGGAACTTGGCGAGTAGGTAGCGCATGGCCTCTTCGCCGGCCGGGTCGAGCAGCCAGGCTGAGTCGCCCTCGGTGCCACCGGTGTTCCATGCCAGGTAGAGCATCGGCCGGTCAGCGCCGTGGCCGGCGAGCCAGTCCGCCTCGCGGCGGATCGTGGCCGCGCGCACCGTGGGGTCCTTGGCTTGGAAGCCACGTTCGGCCATGCCCCAGGCGACCGGCTGGCCGGCGGCGAGCTTCGGTTTCACGATCGCCTCGTACCAGCCGACGAACCCGGGGTGCTCGGGCAGGATGGCGGTTTCGGAGAAGCTCACTCCTGAGTAGACGTCCACAAGGTATTCGTCGGCGAGTACCTGTCGCCAGCCGGCCGGGTTCTTGCCGGCGTTGCCGGTGGGCCGCCAGTGGTAGGCCATCGCGCAGTAGGCGACAGTGGCGTCCCGGTAGCCGGTCTTGATGGCGGTGCGGCAGGTGTTGAACATGGCGGCGAACTCGCCGCCGGGCATGTCGTCCTCAGGCTCATGCCAGATGATCAGCTTCACGTGGGGGTGTTCGGCCAGCCAGGTGCCGAGCTTCTCCAACCATGGCGTCCACGCGCCGCCGGCGACGTCGGCGGGACGCGGTTTGAACGACACGTAGACCTGACCGGCGGCGGCGAGCCATGGCGCGGACAGCTTGTCGACCTTGGCGCGCAGGTCGCCGGGCTGCTGCTCACCGGCGATGAACTCGCGGCCGACGGTGGCGCCGGTGAACGCCCCGGCGACTGCGGTGGGGGTGCGTGCGTCGTGCACGCCGGCGAGTGCGGGCATGGTCACGCCCCCTTGGCGGTGAGCAGTTTGGTCCAGGTGATGGGGCCGATGACCGCATCGGCGGTGAGCTTGGTGGCCTTCTGGAAGGCGAACACCGCCCGGGCGGTCTTGGGTCCGAAGTCGCCGTCCACGCTGATCTGCTGGCCCGCCTTGACCAGGAGGGCCTGAGCCAGCGCGACCCACGTCTTCGGGCCGGCCACGCCGTCCACACCGAGCCGGTAGCGGCGCTGGAAGGAGCGGACTGCGGTGTAGGTGTTCGCGCCGAACTGCCCGTCCGGCCCGGCCGGGCCGACAGGATGGCCGGCCTTGACCAGGGCGCGGTGCAGCGTCTTGACCGCCGCACGGCGTTTGCTGGGGTTGCGGTGCAGCGTCGGCAGTTTGGTCATGCCGCCGGCGGGGACGCCGCTGGTCGAGGGTTTGCGGCCGGCTACCGCGACGACGGGTTTGGTCGTGCCGCCCCGGTGGTAGCCCCAGGCGCGGCCGTCGTTCTCGCTGCGGACGGTCATCTCGATGTCGACGTGCACGTGCCGGTCGTGGGGGTTGGGTCCCCGGTAGACGTGTGCGACCTTGAGGCCGCCGGGGTAGCCCTTCGACCGGATCCGCCTGTTGTAGATGACGTTGCGGGTGGACGGGTGGCGGATGGCGCAGGCGACCAGGCGGGCCACGTCGATGGCGCTGTTGTCGATGTCGCGGGCGCAGACGACCCCACGCCGGTTGGGGTTGTGTTTGCTGCCGCCGTTCTCCGGCTTGCCGCTGACCGCGTGTTGCGGGTCGCCGAGCCAGCCGTCGGAACGGCGGTCCCGGCCGGGATGCTCCTGATCGACCTCGTCGCGCAGGACGACCAGGCTGTGCGCCGGTGTGGACATCACAGCTCCTCGTGGTCGGGTGGGTCGGGTAGCCCGTCGCCGTCCAGGTCGTCCTCGTCGCCGGCCACCATCACGTCGATGGCGACCTCCAGGTCGTCCTCGTCGGCCGGTGGGCCGGCGTGTGCTTCGACGTCGTCGTCCAGGTCCGCTGCCAGGTCCGGGGTGGGTTGCGGGTCGGTCATGGGTGAGCTCCCGGGGGTCACAGGTCGGCGGTGCCGGCGCTGAGTCCGTCGGCGGGGCGCGGCACGGACCGGGCGGGCGCGCTGGCCACGCCGATCGCGGTGAGTCCGGCGATGAGGATGCCGGTGAAGTCGCCGGCGTCGAGGCCACCGACGATGGCGGTGGTCAGCACGTTCAGTGCGGCGAGGATGACCGCGACGATGGTTTTGGCGGCCGGGTAGCCGAACATCGGCACGAAGTACACGCTGACGGCGGTGACGGCCGCGATCGCGATCTGTACGCCCTCCTGCTGGGTGACGTGGCCGTCGGAGACGAGGGCCTGGATCGCGGTCAGGAATGCGAACAGTGCGGCTATCACCGTTTTGCCGTACTTACGGAACATGATCGTTGCCCTTCCGATTGGCCCCGGGCGGGGGCGTGAAAGCAAAAGCCCGGATCGTCACGGATCCGGGCTGCGGGGCACGTGCGAAAAGGTCAGGGGGTCTTGTCGTCGTCCTGCGCGGTGGCCGGGGTCGGCTGCGGTGCCGGGAGCGGGCTGGTCCCGGCGGCGCGGAACCGCTGCTCGACGCATTCCTCCAGCTCGCTGTCGGTGTTGGTGACCTTGGCGCATTGCACCAGGTAGAGGTTCGCCATGTTGAGCTGCCGGATCAGTGCGGCGAGGCGTTCCTGGTTGCGCGTGTAGCAGGTTCCCGACGCCGCCTGGCAGTCGGCGACAGCGGCGGTCAGCGATTCGGCGTCGCGCTGGGTCTGGCGGCCGAGCACCAGGATCGCGACGTTGACGGCGAGCAGGATGAACACCAGCGCCGCGACGGCCGCGCCGGCGAGGGTGCGCCGGGGATTCGGCATGGGTGACCTCACGTTTCGTCAGGGTGGGGTTCGTGGCTGGAGAGGCCGTCCAGCGCCGGCGGTTCCGGGAAGTCGGGGTTGGTGGTTTTGAGTTGCGAATAGGCCTGGGTGTCCCAGGGGATGTGCACCGACAGGGTGCGTTTGAGGTGCTCCATCTCGGTTTCCAGCCGGGTCAGGCGAGCCTTCGCCGCATGGGTTTCCTGCGCCGCCGTCAGCCGCACCTTTTCGATTTCGGTACTGGCCTCGGCGCGCACCCGATCGATCTTGGCCTCGGCCAGAGCTTCCTTGTCCGCCATGATCTGCCGGGCTTCGGCGATCAACTGGCGTGCCGCGTCCGCGTCGTTCTTGCGGGCCTCGGCGTCGCTTTTGCGGGCGGTGGCGTCATCGACACGCGAGCTCAGCCGCTTGCCGATGATCAGCAGCAGGATCGGGCTGACCGCGCCGAGGATGGCGAGCAGATTCGGCAGGGTCAGCCAGTCAGGGTTGCCGCCGGCGGCGGCGAGCAGGGCAGTCACCCGTGCCTGCCGGAGGCGAGCATCATGCGCCGCAGGGTGTGGCAGTGCACCAGCATGATCACAGCGAAATGGGCGTAGATCAGCGGCGCGTACAGGCCGGGTCGGGGACCAGGCCCGCCGCCGATGATCCAGACCAGCACGGCGACGGCGAACGAGAAACTGATCGCGCCGTACCACATGATCAGGAAGCCGAGGCCGACCATCTCCCAGACACGGTCGCGCAGCGTCGTGGCGATCGCGAGGATCAGCCCACCGAGGAACATGATCAGGGCAAGCGAACCCGGTGTGCCGGGCATCGATTTGATCAGCACCCAGATCGGGCCGCTCATTCCTTTACGGCCGAGGGCGGCGAACGCCGGTGCGATCATCAGAGCGAACAGGGCATGCACATACAAGATCGAGATCCGGTTGCCTTCCGCGCGCCGCTTGTCCGCCTCGGACGTCCGCATATGGTCGTCCAGCGCGTCGATCAGGTCGGCCAGGGCGCCGACCGGGTCGTTACCGGCGCCGCTGGGCATCGGGGCAGCCGTCATCGGTGACCTCCGCTGAGTCGGGCGCTCCCGCCAGCGGTGCGCGGCGCCGGAGCGCCTCCCGGACGGCCTCGGCCAGCCCGAGAACGAACCCCCACACCGCGACGGCCTGGACCGCGTGGTTCAGGAGCATGAACCAGGACCAGTTGTTCGTTGTGCCGCCGTGGTGGCTGCCTGGTCCGAGGGCCATGTAGACGTGCGTGGCCGCGCACGTCAGGAAGAACACGACGCCGGCGGCACGCACGGGCGGTCGCATCGGGATCAGGCGTAGGGCGGTCGCCGGGACCGCGAGGTAGCCGGCGACGATGCCAAGGTTGAACAGCACGCTCAGTTCGTCCCAGGCGCTGATTTCGTGCACTCTGCGCCCACCTCCTCCCGTGCTGCCGCGTTCCTCGTCAGGTGGCCGATTCGTAGGTGGCGGTGGCCCGCAGCACGCAGCCGGAGACCGCGTCGACAAAACCGTTGGTGAAGGTCGTCGGCTGCATGCTGTCGAGCGGGCTTGCGATCGACATGACACCGGTTTGGTTGCTCGGGGAGCCGCTGCCGTACACGCCGCCGGAGCCGACGGCGTACCACCTGGAGGACGCGTTGAACGGCAGGCTGACCGAACAGCCGGTACTGGCGGTGCCGCTGGCGTTCATGGTCAGCTCCGCGTGGACGGTGACCATCTTGTTGCGTTTGATGTACCGGGCCACGTTGACGGTGCTGGACAGGGTTGCCCGGCTACCGGTCAGGTTGTGGTAGAGCACCGGCGAATAGGTGATCCATCCGAATTGCTCGACCCACGCGCTGTTCTCGTACCGGTAGACGGTGCCGTCGGTGAGGTACGCCTGCATGCCGGCGTACTTGTCCGGCACGTAGGTCAACGCCGCCGATGACGGCACCCGGTAGCCGGCCCCGTCGGTGGTCAGGTGCGGCGCCACATAGGTCACGTTCGCTGCGGAGATCGTGCTCGCGCTGTTCGCGACGGTCACCGTTGCCAACGGCAGATCCCACGAGCCGGTCGTGCCCGTGTTCTGTGTCGGCGCCGGCGCGCCGGCGCCGGGGGTGCCGGCCACGACGACGCAGGTGACGTCCCAGGTGGTGCGCGACAGGCGCAGCACGACCAGGTCGGTGCGGGTCGAGCCGGAAGCGTTCGCACCGATCGACTTGGTGACGATGGAGCTGCCCGACCACCATTCGTGGCCGCGTACCAGCGCGTACCGGTCCGCCGCCACCTTGATTTGCATGCCGGTCGAATCACCGTAGATCAACTGGGGGCTGGTGAAGTCCCCGACGACTCCCGCGTTCGGGCCGAACGACAGGCCCAGCTTTTCGAATTGGGCGTCGTCGACCACTCGGCTGTTAGAGGGGCTCGGCCACGAGGACTCAGCCACAGATTTTCCCCCGTCCCATCTGGGCTTTGGCCTACGGCACGACCGCAGGCACGACGTTTCGTTCGAGGTAGGAGATGCGTTTGTCCATGGCGCGCATCCGTTGGATCCATTTCGGGTCCGCGTTTTCGGCTTGTGAGCCGACGGTCGAGGAGATGATTTCGCCGGCGCCCGGGTAGACCTGGATGTGGACGGTCACGATCACGTCGGAGATCATCGACCCGGGCCAGGTTTCGACCGAGACGATCGAGCCGAGCGTGTAGTCCCGGCCGAACGCCTGGTAGTCGCTGTCGGCTACCGACGTGGGCATCCGGTACGTTTCGGCGCCTTCGGCCAGGGCTTCGTCGCCGGCGGCGTTCAGGTCGGCGGTCGGGTCGTTGCCTGGCCGCGACACGAGGACTTCGCGGCGGTCCCAGGCGTCTTGGCTGCCGGCGTTGCCGCGTTCGATGACGAGCCGGTCGGCACCTTCGCCTTGGCCGCCGACCAGCGCCGCGTTCGCGGTGGGTGCGGTGACCTCGTAGCCGATGTACTTCAGTGATCCGGCGCCGAAGCCGAAGACGACCGCGTTGGACAGGTCGGGCGGGTCGTACACCTCGAATTCGACGTCGCCGGTGTCGGTCAACTGGGCGCGGAAGCCGAGCCCGCCACCGGCGGTGGCGATGCGGCGCATCACGTCGCCCATGGGTTCCATGCGTTCGGCTTTGGCGGTGACGCTGGTGCCGACGCCGGCGACCGATCCCAGGACGAGCCGGGGGACCTGTCGGGCGGTCAGTGCCCCCGGGCCGGCGTTCAGGTTGACCAGGGTGCGTAGCGCGGTCTCCGCGTTGCCGGTGTACGACCAGTTGTCGACGACTTGCGCGGCCGGGGCCAGGGTGCCGTCCGGGTAGACCCGGCGGGACACGATCAGGGACAGGAAGTCGGCGAAGTTGACGGTGAGGTTGCCGGCGCCGGCGTTGGCGCCGTCGTCGCTGCGTTCCCACAGCCATTGCTCTACCGGTCCGGCGATCAGGACCTCGCCGTCGCGGATCACGACGACCCGGCAGCCGGGGGAGAGTTGGTCGCGGATCCAGTCGTATCCTGGTGCGCTGAACATGCCGGAGCTGGGCTCGTTCAACTTCAGGGTGACGTCGATCATCGTCCAGCAGGCGATCGGGTCGCCGACGGTGTTCATGTCCTGGTCGGTGATCAGGATCAGGTAGTTCGACCCGGTGAAGGCCATGTCCGGCGCCCCCCTTTTGCGGGTCCTAGGCGCCTTCGTAGCGCGGGTAGTAGGTCAGCGCGACCGAGGTGCCGACGGTGCCGCCGGACACGTTGAGGATCATGCTGTTGTCGCCGGGTGCGAGCCACCACAGGTAGGCGCCCGGCCAGTTCAGCGACGATGCCAGGTTCTGCCCGGCCGGGCCGCGCACCATCGGCCGGTCGGTGGTGATGGTGATCTGTTCGCCGGCCAGCAGTGGATAGGTCAGGGTGAATTCGTATCCGGTGGTGACGTTCGTGGCGGTGATCGCGGACATGGGTCCGGTGAGCTCCCAGGCCGGCCAGGCGTCCACGTCGCCGGGGTTGGTGACGGTGATGTCTCCCAGTGACAGTCCGGCCGACACGCTCGGGAACGGGTCGAGGAAGTCGTCGCCGGGCTGGTACGCCGCGAGCAGGGTTTGCGGGTCGGCGTCGCGCCAGTAGCCGTCCGGGCACCACAGGGTGATCGCTTCGGTGGACCACAGCCACCCGCCGCCGGCCTCGCCTTCCAGGCCGCCGCTGTAGTACGCCTCGATCAGCCGGGCGGTTCCGTCGGGGCGGGCCACCCGCAGCGTTCCCGGCAGACCGCGATGCACGGTCGTGGTGAACGCTTTGCGGATCTGCCGATGCCGTTGGACGTATTGCAGGTGGGTGTCGCCGAACACGTAGATCGGCCAGGTGATCGTGCCCGGTTTGGCCCGGATGAACCTGACTTGTTCGCCGCCGCGTGGCAGCGGGTCGGTGACGATCTCGTAGCTGGTGGCGTGCCAACCGGCCGGTCCGGACGTGGTGAACCAGCCGACGTCGTCGCCGGTGTCGGTGAGCGGCCATTCCACGCCGGTCGGGTCGATCCAAGTCGCGGTGATCGTTCCGACGTCTGTCACCCGGGTCTCCTCTCCGCTGGGTACGCAGGTCGCCCCGGGTGTCGGTGGCGGTGGGAAGAGCAGGCGGCCCACCCGCGACCCCGGTCGGGGTCGCGGGTGGGGATGCGGCTATCGGGCTCGGCCGGCGCGGGCCAGCGCCGCCTCGCGGTCCTGGATCGCACGCAGCCGGCCCGGGTCCAAGGTCGTGTCCTTGAACTCGAACTGGTAGGTGTTGCCGCCGCGTGCGCTGCTGGTGCGGCTGATCGCGTCGATGTCACGCCACTGCTTGGACGTGAGTACCGGCTCGGGCTGGCCGGTGCCGTTGTAGACCATCGAATAGCCGGGCTGGAGGTATCCGCCCTGGTCGTACGCCCAGTGCACGTGGTCCCAGTGGGTGTTGCGTACCGCGCCGGAATACACGTGCGAGCGACCGTTCCAGATCTGACGGGCGCCCATCGGGCTGAAGATGAGCTCGCGGCTGGCCGGGAAGTTCGAGCGGATCCACTCGAAGACGTCACGCCGGGGCGGGACGTCGATCGCCCGGTTGCGGGCGTGGTACGACAGGTTGCCGGTGACCGTGATCGAACCGGGCCGGAACCCGGAGTTGAGGCTCAACCCCGGGAACACCTGCCGCAAAATATTGATCATGCCGGCGCTGCCGCCGAGCGAGTTGGAGTTGCCGGCGACCGCACCGTTGGTGGATCCGTCCTGGCCGCCGCCGCCGAGGAACAGGCCCTTGACCTTGTCGATGACCAGTTTGAGGACCTGGTTGGGCATGCCGACGACGACGCGGGCCATCTCCGAGGCTTTGGCCGGCAGCTTGTCGATCAGGCCGGAGACCAGCTTTTTCAGCGACTCGGCCGGGTTCTTCAGGAAGTCGACGGTCGAGCTGAAGATGTCGCTGGCCTTGCCGCCGATCGACTTGGCGGTCTTCTTCAGCCAGTCGCCGAACCCGTCGCCGATCGCGCCGCCGTTGGCGTAGCCGGGCAGTTGCCAGCCGTGCCGGACCGCGCGGCGCAGCGCGTACATCGCGCCGTGGCCGCCGAGCGCGTCCACCTCGGCCGCCGTCCACATGTGCTCGCCCGCTGAGGCGCGGATGAGGACACTGTCCGAGGTGCCGGTGCCGGGGCCGTCGATCTGGCCGCCGGTGGCGAACCCCTTCGGCAGGGTGATCTTCACATCGTCCGGTTTGACGTGGAAGAACTTCGCGATGCGGTTGTAGCCGGCCAGAAGGCCGTCATTCATGATCGTATTGACGATGAACTTGACGATGCTGCGGGGCGCGTTGCGCAGCCCCTCCCAGATCCGCTCGACGGCTGCCGCGCCGTCGCGCCACGCCGGCAGGATGTGGTCCTCCCAGATGTCCACCAGCGCGTCGATGAACGGCTTGATGTGCTCGTCGTAGATGGCTTCGATGCCGTCCACGAAGCCGGTCCAGAACGGCTCGATATGGTCGCGGTAGATCCGGTTCCAGCCGTCGGCCAGGCCGCGCAACGCGGATTGGGCCAGGTTGAAAACCGGCCTGATGACCGTGTAGTAGAACCCCCTGATCAAGGCAATGGCGACATTCAGCCAGGGCCGGATGAAGATCAGGTAGAGGGCGCGGAACGTCACGCCCAGCACCTTCAGGGCGATCTGCACCAACCCGAACGTCACCTGGATCACCGCCCAGGCGACCCGGATGGCGATGGTGATCCCCGTCCAGACCTCCGTGACGGCCCACCAGAGGCCCCGGAAGACGGCGACCACGACCCCGATCACGAGCCCGATCGCGGTGAAGATCGGCGACAGGATCGCCCAGGCGACCCGGACAGCAACGGTGATCCCCTGCCAAACCGGAACCAGGACGTTGCGCCACAGGAACGTGAACACCGCACCGATCGCAGACACAACCGGGCGAATGACGCTGTTCCAGAGGAACTGGAGAACCGCGACGAAACCGCGCAGCACCGTAGCGATACGCGCCCAGCCGCCGGCCTGCTGCCGCGCGATCTCATCCGTGTCAGCCGACCAGTAATCCAGGATCGGCTTGAGGACTCGGAACCACAGCCATTGGAAGAGCCCGACGATCGCGGTGAGCGCCGGCTTGAGGACGTTCTGCCACAGCCAGATCGCTGCCTGCCCGAGGGCGGTGAACACCGGCTCCACGATCGGCCAGAGCTGGGCGAGGTGATCGCCCAGCGAGATGGCCCGGTTGATGATGCCGGTGAAGACCGGCACGACCACGTTCTGCCACAGCCAGACCAGCGTCTTCCACAGCCCGACGTAGAACGGGATCCAGACGTTGTGCAGCAGCCAGTTGAAGATGGCGCCGACCGCGCGGAAGGTGATGTCCACCGCCTTGCGGAATCCCTCGAAGTGCGTGTAGAGGAACGCCAGTGCCGCGCCGAGCACGGTCAGCCCGATCGTGACCAGGGTGGCGATCGATGCGGTGACGATCGCGGTGCCAGCGGCGAGAAGAAGCAACGCCCCGCTGAGCGCCACGATCGTGCCCAGGATGATCGCCAGGTATTCGATCGGGATCTTGTTGATCAACGTGAGGAAGGCTTCGAACGCGCGCACCACCACAGCGCCGATCGGTGCGGCGGCGACGGCCACGCGACCCATGAAGATCGCGAACTGTTGGAGCAGGTCGAGGACGTGCGGGCCTTCCTGCTGCACGTAGGTGATGAACTGCTGGAATCCCTGGCTTTCGGTGAGCCGCTGCGACCAGCGGACGAACGCTTCCGAGAAGCCGATCAGGCCTTGCCCCATTCCGGAGTTGAACCCGGTCAGGCTGTTCATGATGTTGGCGAGGCCTTCGGCGAAGTTGAGTGCCACCTCGGCGGCGCCCCGGATCACCGGCCCGGCGGTCTGCCCGATGTAGCCGAAGAACTCTTTCCAGACCGGCTTTTCGAGCTGCTCGACCGCGTACGCGAACGAATCGCCCATCGCGTCGGCAACGTTGAACACAAAGTCGGCCAGGCCGTCGAGCCGGCCGTCCTCGACCAGCGCGGACAACCCTTCGGTCAGGCCGGGGAACAGCCCTTCCTGGGCGGCCTTCTGGAGCCGGTCCAGCGCCGGGCGCATGACGTCGTCGAGGAAGTACACGAAGTCCTGGCCGGCCGGTGACAGGTCGGCCATCTTGTCCTGCAAGGTGTCCAGCGCCGAGCCGCCGGCGGTACCGGCGGCGGTGTACGACTGGGCGAGCTGGCGGTTGGCCGCCGCCAAAGATCGCTGCGCGGCGGCGATCTGCCGCTGGCTGTCCCGCTGCGCTTTGGCGCCGTCGCGGTGGGCGGCGAGCAGGTCAGCCTGGGCCTCACTGACCCGGCGCGCCGAGTCCTCCTGGACCCGCGCGAGCTGTTCCTGGCTGTCCCGCTGGGCGCGCGCGGCCCGTTCCACGGCCTCGTTGGCTCCGCGCAGGTTGTCCTGCGCGCGGCGAACCGCGTCGGACCCTTCCACACCCTTCTTGTTGGCGTCCTGCTGCTGCTCGGCGAGCTCCTCACCCTTGCGTTTGAGGTCCTCGATCTGGAGCACCCGACGTTCGTAGGTGATCCGGGCCTGCTCGCGTTCCTCCTCGGTCGCCCGAGGATTCAGCAGGATCTTGTCCAGCTCGGCGCGGGCCTCTTTCTCGTCCAGCAGCGCCTGCCGCTGGTCGAGCGAGTTGCGCCGCACCTGGGAGTTCAGGTCGGCCAGGTCCCTGACGGCCTGCTTGTAGGCCTCATTGAGCGCCTCACGGGCCTCACGCTGGTCGATGAGGGCGCGCGTGTAGTCCCGGTCGGCGTCCTTGGCGGCCTCGACCGCGTCACGGATGGCCCGAACCCCGTCACGCCTGGCCCGGTTCAGGTCTTCCTCGGCGGCCTTGATCCGCTCGGCGGCGGCGCGCTGCCGATCGGCGGCGCTCTCCCGCGCCGACTCCAGGGCGTCCTGAGCGGACGCGACGGAGTCGAGCGCGGACGCGATCTGGTTCTGACTTTGGGCCAGCGACTTGGCGCTTTTGTCGGCGTCCTGGTTGTAGGTGTGCAACGCCTTGGCCGCGTCGGCGATGCCGTTGAAGGCCAGGAACAGCACGCCGATCCCGCTCGCGGCGCCGGCGGCGGCGAACCCGATCCCGGAGACGGCGACCGCTGCGGCTGCGGCGGCCGGCACCAGCGCGGTACCGAGCGCACCACCGATCGAGACCAGGTAGCCGAGCCGGGACAGGGTGACCCCGGACTCCTCGGCGACGGCCCGCAAGCTGGACGCGGCCCGCCCGCCGCGATCCACATCGATGTCGACGTCGATGTCGTCGCCGTCCATGGCGTCCATCAGCTTTTTGACCGCCGCCAGTTTGGCCAGGGCGATACCCGAGTTGACGGCCACGGACGGGTCGGCTTCGAACCGGTCGAGTTCCTCCAGCTCGACCATGATGGTCCGGAGACGCTGTTCGGCGACCCCGTCGTCGATACCCAGCTCGATGTCGGTGTCGAGTCGTTGCAGCAGTTCCCGCAGGGCCACGATCCGCCGCTGGGCGGGCGTGGTGTCCGCGTCGACAACGAACTGGGGCAGGGAGCCGAGCGCGCCCTGGACGCCTTTGCGCATCTCCTGCGCGAAGCCGCTGGACAGCCGCCGGCCCCACTCGGTGCCGGCGGCGGCCCCACTGTTACGAAGATCTTGAAGGAAGGACTCGGCTTCGGCGCGGGCCTGACGCAGGTTGAACTTGGCGTTCAGGTCCGGTGCGGTGTTCTCCAGGGACCGCATCCGCTGGGCGAGCTGGTCCAGGTCATTCGCCGCCTGGCGGGCGGTGAACTTCGGCCCGATCTCTTTCTCGCCCAGCTTTTGCAGGCCTTTGATGATCCGGTTGTAGTCCTTGTCGAAATCCTTGGTGTCGGCCCGCACCTTGATCTTGCTGCCGAGCGACTTCAGGGCCTCGCCGACGCGGCGCTCGAACTTGGCGGCGAACGCGCCGGCGGCCTTGTCCGCGTCGCGTTTGAGCGACTCGACGGCGTCCTTCCCGGCGGCCTTGACCCCTTCGGTGATGCCGTTGGCGGCGCCCTTCTCCAGGGCGTTGTCCACCTGCGCGCCCATCTTGGCGAGTTCGCGCTTCATCATGGCCTCGACGCCTTTGAAGCTCGGAACCACCTGCAAGTACGCATTTCCGGCGTTGTAGAGCGGCATCGGAGGTCACCGCCTGTTCGAAGGGGAGGGCAACTCGACGGCGGGCGCCTTGCGGGGCAGGACCCGAGCGACGATCTGGGTGTGCTTGGCGCGGATGCGCCGCTGGCGGATCCGCTCGATCGCGGTGACCGGGCGCGGGTACGGAGGCACCTTGCGCGGTTTGGCGCCGCTGCTCGCCGCGATCGTGTTGACGACCTCGGCGAGCCGGTCGAAGATGGCCGCGAGCAACTCGACCTGGATGCCGTACTCCGACCAGCGGCGTGCCGGCGGCGCCTCGGCCGGCTTCTGGTCGAGCAGCCGCTCGGCCAACGCCTCGTCCTCGGTCATCGCCTCGGTCAGGTAGCTGTCCCGAGGCAGGTGATCGATCAGGTTGAGCAGGCGCCGCCACCGCCGGCCCCGCCACTCGTCGGCCAGATCCAGGCCGGGATAACGCGCGCGCAGGTCGGCCTCGATCGCCTTGCCGTACGCCCGGATCAGCGCGGCAAGGCGGCGGCTTCCCCCGGGCTGGGCAGGCCGTAGTGGGTTTGGTAGCCCTGCATCAGGGCGTTCATCTTCCAGCCGGGCACTTTCGTCTTGAAGAAGCTGACGTGGTCCTCCGGCGGAAGCACCAGCCGGAAGAACATCACCGGGTTGCTCATCGCACTGATGACGTCCTGCCAGTCGAGTTCCTGCGGGTCGGCCAGCATGTACCGCTTGCCGTCCAGCACGAAGTCGAACGGGGTACGCGGACCGCCTTCGCGTTCCAGCTCGTCGAGGTTCATCGCGGCTCGCGGCGTGTCCTGCGGGTTGTGGTGGTCGCTCACGCGCGGGCCTCCTCACCGGTCGCCGGGATCCAGGTGAAGTGCGGCAGGGACGCCGGATCGGCCGAGGGCGCGGCGATGTCCACCTGGGCGGCGGTCTTGCGCGCGGTCAGCGCGTGGATGATGTCGGTGATGACGGTCGGGTCGCCGTCCCAGCGGTCGACTTCGACGGTGATCTCGTCGCTGGCGTCGCCGGCGGTGTAGGTGGCGCGGATGGCCAGCGCCGGCGGCTGGTAGCCGCTGATCGGCGGCGGTGCTGTTTGCTCGGTCATGAGCTGGGTGGGCTCTTTTCGCTCGGCCCGCCGGCGACCCGGCGGGAGGGACGGTGAAGGAAAGGGGTGGGTGTTCGGGCCGGGCCGGCGCCCCCACCCGTAAGCGCCGGCCCGGAGATCACGCGCAGACGGAAAAGCCCGGCAGCTCTGGCCGGGGCGGGTCTGCGAGGGGAGAGACGGGGCTACTTGGTGGTCTTGGTGTCGGCCTTCGCGGCGGCGGCCTTCTTCGCCGCGCCGCCGGCCGGGGCCGAGTCGGCGTCGGTCACCTCACGCCAGCCGTCGAACGTGTACCGCACCGCGTCGGCCTCGGAGTAGGCGACCTGGGTGACGTCCTCACCCTTGATGTTCTTGACGAACAGACGCTGTTTCTTCTTCGCGGGCATGGCTCCTCTTCCTTACGTGATCAGGGGGGCTTACAGGCCCATCTCGGACAGAAGGGCGAGCCAGCCGGGTCCCGCGAAGATCCATCGATGGCTGTAGCCGGCCGAGCTGTCCTCATAACCGGTGAAGGTGAGGCTGTACTGGATCGCGTCGTCGCCGGAGCTGAACTGCTGCTCGCCCCACTCGGTGATCCGGGCGCGCGGCATGTACCGGGCCATGTAGATCTCGCGGCCGGCGTCGTCGCGGTCCACGAACAAACCCAGCACCCGGTAGTACCTGAATCCGGGCACGTCGGGCTTGGCGATCGCGAACTCGCCGGTGCCGGCGGTCGCGGTCAGCGCGCTGGTGTCCGCGCCGGTGTAGAGGCCGAGGGTGAGCAACGACGTCTGTTGGGCGACGACCGACATGGTGATCGTGTCGGACGTGACGTCGGATCGGGTCGGCTGGACGCTACCGAAGCTGGTCACGTCGGACACTTCGGTCTCGCGGCCGTAGGTCACGCCGTCGGAGGTGATCCAGCCCAGGTCCTCCCAGCCGGACGGCAGCGCCGTCAGGTCCGGGGCGACGCCCGGCGTGGTCGTGGTGACAGCGATCGACGGGCTGGTGCCGCCGGTGAAGCTTCCGGTCGCGGTCATCGCCGACACGTTGCTGCTGGCGAAGTCGCCGCCGAACGTCACCGTGTACGGCGTCGCCGGGCCGGGGCCACCGCCGACCGTGACGTCACCGGTGTTCAGGTTGCTGAGCAGCAGCAGGGCGCTCTGCACGGCCGCCGCGTTGGCGTTGTAGGCGATGGCAGCCGTGGTCTGACCCTCGAAGGTCAGCGTGAAAGTTCCACCGGTCGGTGTGCCGGTGATGGTCACCGTCTGCACTTCGTTGGCGGTACTGCCGCCGGTCAGGGTGGTGATCGCGGCGGCGGTGTAGGGCGCGATGAAAACGCTCCCGTCAGTGGCCTTCCGGATCAACTCGGTCTTTTTGTCGCGAAGCGTGCTGTAAGGCACTTGTCCCCCTTCAAGCCAGGGCAAGATGAGCCCCGACATAGCGGGGCGAGGGCAGGGTGGGTTCCGCCCGCGCGTCGGGCGCGGGAGGCTGGTGGTGAAGAAGGCTCAGGCGACCTGCACGCGTACGCGGCGGGTCGTGAGCTGATAGGTGGCGACCATCCGGCGGATCCGCACGTCGCCGTACGGCACCTCGACCGGGGCGCCGGTGCACACCGCCCGGTCGATCTGCGTGACCGGCGGCAGCGGCGTGCACAACCATTCGCTGACCCGCTCGGCGAGCGGCTGCACCTCGGCGTACGTGCTCCCGTAGAACTGGAGCTCGACGGTGGGATAGTCCGAGACCGTGTCCCGACCCCCACCGATGCGTTCCACCCGAATGAACGGGAGTTGCTGTTGCAGGTCCGCCGGCGTCTCCGTGTCGACCCGGTCGGCATCAACCCACCCGGCCAGGGCCTCGACCAGCAGCCGCTGCACGTCCGGGTACAGCCAGACCTCAGCCATGGGGCCTGTCCTCTCGGTCGGTCGGACCTTTACAGACCCAGCGGGTGCGGGTGGACGTTGAAGTGCTCGACGACCTTGCGACAGATGTGCTGCGCGAACCGGCGCCGCAGGCCCGCCGGCGCGCCACCCCACTCGACCAGCGCCGAATGCGGCGCCTTGTTGATCAGCAGCGCGGCGACCCGGGTACGGATCTCCGACGGGCCGGCCTCCGGGTTGGTCCAGAAACCCGGCCGGGCCTGCCACGACCGCTGGTATTCGCCCTGGTCCACCGGGCTGATCGCGATCGCGTACGGGCGGAAAACGCCGGTGACCGCCCGCATGCACGACAGCGCCAGCTCCGGCCCCATCGCGCATTCGCGGAACCCGCGCAGGCTGCCCTTGTACTCGATGACGATGTTGCGGCCGACGTAGACCACTTCACGGCCGGGCATCGGCGCCTCCTGGGCTCTATCCGGCGTAGCGGCGCAACTGGATGACGGTGCCGAAACCCGCCCACACCGCAGGTTCTCCGACGACCTCGAACAGCAGGCCACGCACCCGGATCCGGTCGGTGGGTAGCACTCCGGTCGCCGTGTTGCCCTGCGCGTACAGGGTCACGTCGGTGTCGATGGCGTTGGCCCGGTTGTGGTCCTCGCCGGAGCTGCCCGGCGCGACCATCACCCCGTCCAAGGCGACCTCGACGGAAACCCCTGGCGCCGGGTCACCGAACTTCGCTCGCGCCGGCGGCCGGACGATCGTCACGGATTCGGTTTCCACCGGCCGATCACCACCAGCCGTCAGGCGGCAGCGTGCCGGCGCGGCGCACGGCGGCGATACCCAGCGGCGCGCTGGCCTGGATCATGCGGACCGGCCCGGGCGCCACCTGCCCGGGCTGCGCGACCGGGTTGAGGAGGCGTTCCTCGTCGGCGGTGAGCACGAGCAGCCCGGCCGCGTAGGTCGTGTCGTAGGTGCGGCTGAACGGGCCGACGGTTTCCGCCCGCAAGCCGCCGGGGTTGCGCAACACGCGCAGCACCATGTTCGTGACGGCCAGGGCGACCAGGTCGCCGGAGACAACCCCGGCGGCGATCTGCGTGTCGATGTCCGCGCGGCGCCCCCGGATCATCTGGGACGCCGCGCGGATCAACACGATCGTGAGCTGCTCTTCCGTCGCCGACAAAGTCTTCTGCTCGGCGACGTCACCGACCGACGCCAACGGCAGCGGCCCCGTCAGGGCGCGCGCCCGCACGTAGTACCGCTCGTTGGCGGTGGCCGCCCCGGACGCCCGGAACTCGGCGGTCCACATGCCCGGCCGGTCCGCCAGAAACGTCTGCGGGAACAGGCCGGAGCCGGCGGGCTGCTCGGCCACCGCCTGGTCCTCGAAGACGGGCACCGCGTCCGGGTCGTACCAACTGACCGTCACCGTCGCGCCGGGGCTGGTGGCGAAGGTCAACTCCAAGGCGTCGCCGACGTCCACGACTCCGCTCACACTGACCTCCTGACGGCGGCGGACCCGTCGGTCCGGGTGATCCGATGCGGGTAGGCGATCACTGTGGCCGGTGTTCCGATGTGGGCCGGCGTGGCGATGGTCACGGTGACGTGCACGGTCGCGGCGCCCGCACCGGCGCCGAACACGACCGTCGGCGCCGGCGGAGTGGTCGTCGCGGTGACGGTCTCGGGATGGGGGCCGGCCGTGTCGTCGACAGTCACCGTCGGCGCCGCGATGGTGGCGACAGCGGTGATCGTGGCGAGGGCGGCTGTTGCGGAGGTAAGTACCGTGGCGGCGGGCATGGTGGTCACACCCGCGATGGCCGCCGGCGCGGGCCTGGCACCCGCCTGTGCCGTGACCGCCGGCATCGTGGTGACACCGGCGATGGCCGCCGGGATGGCTACCGCCCCGGCTTGGACGGTCGGTGCGGGCATGCTCGCGGTGGCCGCGATCGTCCCGGCCGACGGTGTCGTCGGTGAGGTCACCGTTGCCGCCGGCATCGTGGTGACACCCGCGATGGCCGCCGGGGCGGGCCTGGCTCCGGCCTGGACCGTTGCCGCCGGCATCGTGGTCACACCCGCGATGGCCGCCGGGGC
>JACCDR010358953.1_pt1 | contig 18451 bp, 18 predicted proteins | sample 7446431 | NCBI WGS metagenome assembly JACCDR01 (sample SAMN15323443, study PRJNA562643) | freshwater metagenome | isolation source: river surface water | place: USA:Blue River Watershed | collected 2017-08-17
AAAATCAAAGTCCACCACAAAGCCAAGGATGAGACAATCATCATGAAAATCATGCAACAGCCTGTTGCTTATCAGGCGGCGGCGATGTCACACCCTGCCGAAGCCCCAGTGGCGGCGAGCCTAACCAACACACCCGAACAGGTCATGGAAGCCATTCGACCATATGCGGAGAAAGAAGGCTTTGAAGCCAAATTTCCCGGCGATGGTACTTGGGTGTTTTCTTATAAGGGCGTGAGCGAAAGCGGTAACTTGTCTATCCCGCTTCGTGTTATCAAGATGAAGGCTGAAAGCACCGCAAGAGGGAAGCGCGGACCTGCATTGATTAAGTCGCCCTATGACGGTTCTATAATTATGTCGGCCTAATATGCTACAAGGCAAATCCCTTACAGACTTGCGAGCAATCGCCCAAGGCTATGGGATTGTGGACGTGTTTAAACAAACCGAAAGCGAGCTTAGACAGGCTATTTCACTTAAGCAAAAAGAGCTACAGCCCAAGCCTGTGATTGAAGTCCCCAAACCTGAATACGATGCGCGCCTAATGACCAAGCCGCCAAGCAAACGGTCAGACCAAGACCTAGCGTTGGAAATGCTCGCGCCGTATATTGCAAGAGGGCTTGTGGTGACGTTCCCCAATCCCGAAGAATGGCACATGAGAATGGGCAAGAAAGAAGATACGGGAACGGTGCGTATGCCACTAAGAGTGCTTTTGGCCTGTGCAGACAGGATGATGAAATGATAACGGAGCGCGAGGTTTTTGATGCCTTGTGCCGTGAGAAGTTTGCCGCCTTTGCGTCAAAGGGTTTCCAGATACTTGAGCCGGGCAACCCCCTAGAGCATACATGGCACATAGATTGCATTGCAGAACATCTACAAGCCCAGTATGGGGGGGACAAAGAGCTACAATGGCTTATCATAAACATTCCCCCAAGATGCCTTAAGTCCGTAGAAGTAGCCCAATTATATCCCGCATGGGGAATTGGCAAAGACCCGTCACACCAGTTTATAGGTGCCTCCTACGCGCACTCTTTAGCAGAGCGCAACGTCATGAAATGCCGACAATTAATACAGTCGGAGTTTTACCGTAATTTATTCCCTGCGACACAGATATCCGCAGACAATAACAAAAAGGATTATTTCACCACGACCATGAATGGCCAGTATAAAGGCACTGGTATCGGCGGGACAATTACTGGGTTCGGCTGTAAAACGCTAATTATCGACGACCCATTGAATCCTAAGGAAGCGATGTCCGACACGATACGGATAGGCGCGATTAACGAAATACGCTCTACCCTATTCTCACGGTTTAACAAATACTCTGAAGGGCGCATGGTTCTTATTATGCAAAGATTGCATGACGCAGACCCAACGGGGGATTTGATTAAAGACGGAGGGTATTATCACCTTAAACTTCCCGCATATGCCACGAAAAAAGTCCAGATAGACCTCCGAGGGTTGTCGTGGGCTATGGATGAGGGTGATTATCTATCCCCTAGATTAGACAAGGCCGTACTGGATAAACTGCGCGTAGACCTTGGGGAGTTACACTTTTCAGGTCAGTATATGCAAGAGCCAGTCCCAATAGGTGGTGGGGAGTTTAGGCCAGAGTGGGTTATGCGCTACGCACAAGGCGCGATAAGACCAAAGGAAATGAACGTGGTTATTTTGGTAGACCCCGCTGGGGGAGAGGAACTCAACAAGAAGAAAAAGAAACTATCCGACTGGACCGCAATGATGGTTGTGGGACTTGCGCCTGATAACAATTATTATCTACTCGATGCTATTCGTGACCGCCTTAATCCAACGGACAGAATTAACACGCTTTTCATGTTGCACCGTAAATGGAATGCCCTTTGTGGAAAACCCCCCAAAGTAGGGTATGAGAAGTACGGCATGATGACCGATACACACTACATCGAGGAAAAGAAACGCCAAGACGCTTACAATTTTAACTTAATCGAATTGGGCGGGCAGATGATGAAAGAGGAGCGTATCCGCAGACTAATCCCCGATATGCAAAATTCCCGTTGGTACTTTCCAGATAATTTGATATATGTAGACAATGAGGGGCGCAAGTTTGATTTGGTTCAAGAAATCCTGAACAGTGAAATGCCCACCTTCCCAAGGGCTAGATTTGATGATATGCTAGATGCTCTAAGCCGTGTATATGAAGAGAATTTATCTATGGTATTCCCGAAGCCAAAACTTAATATGGTGCAAAAAGCAATGAAAAGGCAAAGTCAGCCTGATAGCTGGGAGAATTTTTAATGGAATTGGGTTTAACGGAAAAGTTAAAAAAGCAACGCGCGGCTTCTAAGCGTGGGTTATCTGGCCAATACGAAAACACCGCCCAATGTCAGGCATTCTATAACGGCAATCAAATGTCCTATCAGGACAAGATACAATTCCTAGACCCCGAAGGCCGCAGGAAGCGTGCGACTGTAAACTTTAACAAGGTCCAACCGAATGTTGACGCAGTGGTGGGATTTATGGCCCAAAACCGCACACAGGCTAAGTTTATCGCAAGACTATCGGCGGATGAGGGTCAGCAAGTCTATTCTAAAAACATGAATGCCCTGTATTCGTTTGTCCGTGATAACGCGAGCGCAGACCAGATAGAGACAGACCAAGACGCAGACATGATGATTAACGGGTATGGAGCTGTGGATACGGACCTGTCTTATATCGTAGGCAACGCGACAACCGACCCGAACGGCGAAATACTGAAAATGCGTATTGCTCCCGATAGAGTGGGCTGGGACCCGACCGCAAGAAAGAAAAACCTTTTAGATGCAAGATGGGTTTATTACTTTGACGATTATGAACTTAAAGACGCTTTGGACCTATTCCAAGGCTCTACCGAAGATGACTTCCAAAAGGTAGACGGGGAAGAAAACGACACGGGATATGTTTATAATCCTTGGGGTGGTCTTTACGACAAGATTAAGGTCTCCGATAGTGTAGAATGGTCCTCTAAAGACGAAAGCATGGTGAGGGTTTACAACCATCAATGGATGGAATACGAGACTTTCTACCGTGCCAAAAACCCCCTTTATGAAGCGCAGGCCATGGAAGATGCCATGTTTTACAAAATGCGCCTTGATGTTATAGCGTCAGAGATTAAACCAAACGGACCTGAAAACATCCCGGCAAAGGATATGTTTAACTTTGACCCCACGGCAGAGGAATTAGTATTTGACGAGGCTACCAAGCGTAGGCTTGTTCAAGACTTTGGGTCACTAATACAGCCAGTATCTTTTAAACGTAAAGTATTTTACACCGCCGTAACGTCGGGCGACCATGTGTTTACAAAGTTTCGCTCTATTTCACAACAGGGTTTTTCTGTAAAGTTTAAAACTGGAGTGTATAACGAAACCGACAAGATATGGATTGGCATGGTCAATTCCATGATGGAGCCGCAAAAATACCACAACAAGGCTTTAACTGAACTTATGTTTACCATCGCCGCCAACTCTAAGGGCGGGGTTATGGTAGAAGATGACGCGGTAGAAGATATCGCGGACTTTGAGGGTAAATGGTCTAAAACGGATGCGGTTATCGTTGTAAATTCTGGGGCGATATCAGGTAATAAAATCCTCCAAAAAGCCCAAGGCGCGGTTCCTACAGGATTAGAGAACATCATATCTATGTCGGATATGGCCATAAGTGCGGCTGGTGTAGACCCGTCATTCTTAGGTAACATAAACAAAGAGGACCAATCGGGCATTCTTTACAAACGCCGCTTGCGTCAAGTTATCTCTAAAATGGCGCGGTACTTTGATTCCATTCAATTATACCAAAAAGAAGATGCCAGACTTTGCGCGGACCTTATTCGAGTATGGGTAGAGAATAACAGCGGCCAGTGGGTAAGGATTACAGGTGAGGATGGGTCAGACCAATTCTTACAAGTATCCGAGGATATGATGGCCCCCGAATATGATGTTTCTATTCAGGAAGCCCCGCAGACCCCAGAGGACAAACAAGAAACCGCCATGATGCTCAAGACAATGGGCAACGAATTAATGGCCGTTGGTGACGTAAACGGTGGCAAGCAATTCCTTGTCGAAGCCCTGCAATTCTTCCAGATTGACGGGGATGTCAGAAACAGACTTTCTCGCGGTCTACAACCCCAACAAGACATGGTCCCATTGGCACAGTATCAAGAGCTTGAGAAACTTGTCCAAGAGTTACAAGGTGCGATGTCACAAGCGCAAATCGCCAAGGCAAACGCTGAAGCGCAATTAACCGCCGCTAAAGCACAAAGCGAAACCGCAAAGATAGAGCAAACCCAAGCGCAAACAGCGAAAACACTTGAAGAAGCCGCAAGAACAGGTTATGAGAATGACATCATGCGGTCAGGAAATTTTGAAACTGCAACCGTAAACATCTAGGAGCCAAAATGACTTTAGAAGAAGAAATCGAAGAAACCAAAAAACTTATCGCCGAAGCCCAAGCCAAGGAACAAGCCAAAGAAGGCGAGGAGTTTGAGGATGAAATCGACAACCCACTAGAAGAGGTCGAGGAAAAGCCCGAAGAAAAACCTGAAGTTAAGGAAGAGCCAAAACCAGAGGTTTTAGACGATTCTGGATACGCGAGATTGCGCCGTGAAAAAGCCGCCGCAGAGAAACTGGCAAGGGAAAAAGAACAAGAACTCGAAAACCTCAAAGCGCAACTCGCAGCCAAGCAACAACCCGAAACCGAAGCGGAAGCCCCACAGCTACCACCTGAATTAGAGCAAATTATCAAAAAAGAACGCTACAATCAGGCCGGCCGCGAGTTTAATGCTTTGGAAGAGCAATTCAGACGCAAAGCCCCAGATTATGACGATGTAGCCAATGCGTATAAAGCGGCTCTTTTGCAGTCGATTAAAATCCAAAACCCCAGAATGACCACGGATGAATTGATTGAAAAAACCAATGAAGCCCTTCTAGTTAAGGCTGGTTCTTACGTTCGCGCAGGATTTGACCCTATCGAAGAGCTTTATCATGAAGCCAAGGAATTGGGATTTAAGGCCGCACCAAAAGAGCAACCCAAAGAAGAGCCTAAAGAACTCAAGCCAGACCTATCTAAAATAGCCGCGAATAAGGCTAGAAACGCAGGAACAACTGGAGCGAAGGGTGCTGGGGAACGTGGGCAAATTACGCTTGCGGCGGCGGCGGATATGTCCGTTCAGGAATGGGCTTCCCTTCCAGCGGCAGAGAAAAAGCGCATTTTGGCGGGCGGATAAATTAACTATTGCGCCGTGCGTTAGATATGCTATTATGTTAGGGTCTCGCCCACATTACGGGCAGGTCGCAGGGGACGTAAAGCCCGCACCGCACCACGGTTCGCCTACGTTACAGGCAGGAGGCGCAAACCCTCATTAATCACTTTGTCAGCGGTTGAAATCACTATTTTTCAACAAACAAAGACAGAGGATTAATATGTCTAGCACAAGCATGGCAACATCAAATGCTCTTACGCGCAAGCTATGGGCAACAGAGGACTGGGTAAACCCCGGTCAACGCACCGCATTCGGCCACATGGTTTCCCGTGGGGCAGTATTCTACGCATCCGAATTTGAAGGACAGCGCGGACGTGGTGACAACATCACTTACGACTACACAAACAAACTGACGGGTATTCCAATCGGTGAAGGCGGTACGCTTGATGGTAACGAAGAGGCTCTTGACCTCGGTTCGTTCTCCATGGCGATTAACGTCACCCGTATTGGCGTTCTGAACCCAAATGACGACACGATTGAGCAACAGCGTACACTGGTGGACTTCCCATCTCGTACCCGTAAACTCATTCCCCAGCGTCACATGGAATTGTTGGATGCGTCTGTGTTTAACCAGTTGGCAGGGTTTAACCCAACCAGCTACACGCAAAACGGCACGACATGGTCTGGCACGAATAAACTGTTCGTACAAGGTCACAACACGCCAGTCGCACCATCGACCAACCGCATCATCCGTGCGGGCGGCGTTGCCAACGACCAATCTTTGACATCGTCTAACACAATGACGCTGGATTTGATTGATTATGCGTTGGAAAAAATCGACACATCCGACCAGCCTATCAAAATGTTCGCCGATGATACTTACGACCTGTATGTATCTCCTGAACAGTTGACCGACCTGAAGCAAGACACCACAGGCAAAATCCAGTGGTTCAACATTCAGTTGGCCAAAATCACAGGCGGCAAGTCGAATGAACTCGAAACCAACATGTTTGACACGATGCCTTCTTTGGGCGTTTACGGCAACGTAAACATCTACTCGGCCCCTCGTGTTGCATACGGTCAGCGTTCTGACACTTCGGCGGTTATCACGACCGTTCGCCGTGCTGTATTGGTAGGGCGCGATGCTCTGACATACGGTTCGCCGTTTGGTAAACCCACAGAAAAATCAGCTTTGAAGTATTTCGACCAGTTGAAAGACTACGACTACTTTAAAGGTCTTGAGGGCCGTATGATTTACGGTCTGAAAAAGACAGTTGCAAGCAACTCTGATGACATCGGTGTGTTTGTTATTTCAACCTACGCAGCCGCACACGCATAAGGAGTATAGAACATGACGACTTTAGCAATTGTCCCTACAGGGTACTCTAACACATACAGAGACTTTCTGAACGCACCGGGCGTTGACAGAGCTGGTTCCGTACGCAATGTACGCGGCACGGTATCTGTTACGAGCGGCACGACAGCAAACTCTTATGTTGGTCTTGTTCCTTTCCAAGCGGGCGCATCATTTATCATCGGTGACAAATCTGTTCACTGCGGTAACTTTGGTGCGGGTACTACCACGGTAAACCTTGGCGTTGTTTATTCCGACAGCACCACTGACGACCCAGATGCTTTTGCGTCTTTGTCTACAGCGGCCCAGTCTGGCGGATGGATTAGCATTGATGAAATCGAAGGTATGACGCTTGTAACTCCGACATCTGGCTGGCTTGTTGTCCAGTTGATTGCGGCGGACGCAGACGCAACGGCAAACATTACGTTTAATGTTGGCGTAGTGTACGACCTAAACTAACAGAATCCTCTTAGCGGCTTGATGGCTTCGGTCGCTAAGGGGATACCAATAAGGAAAAGCGATGCCCACATTTTCTGCAATGAAAGAGTACGTTTCCAAGCGTCTTTTAGACCCTAATAAAACGGCTGTATCTGCGGAGGATGTGGGCGAAGCTATTAACGATGCCATAGCATATTGGAAGTTTCGCAGGTTCTGGTTTAATGAAGTAAACGACACCGCGACACTCACCGCCCAAGACCCTACGTTCCCTGTACCGAGTGATTTTTTAGTCCCATCACTTGATGACAACGGATTTAATATTCAATACAGCAATATCACCTATCCTTTAATTAAAATCACCCAATCGCAATTTGACGGTGTGTTTTTGGATAATGGATTTGGTCGCCCCAAATGGTACGCAAGGGTAGGACAAGAATATCAGTGTTATCCTATTCCAGACATTGCCTACACGGTGGGAAGGCATTACCTCAAAGACTACGCCGCGTTGGTCAACGATACGGATACGAATGATTTTACGGACAATGCGTCTAGACTTATCAATTTGTGGACGCTGGCAAATCTTTCGGGTGAATTAAGGCAAGACGATAAAATGGAGACCTATTACAGGTCAGCCGCTAATAACGAATACAACAATCTTCTGGTTATGACGCGCAAGTCAAACGCCAGCGGTAAACTAAGCGTAAACTCACTACTTTAGCATTTACAACAAACACAAGGAGAAAAAAATGCATCTTTCGACAATCGGGGCTTTGAAACGTCTATCCCAACTCGCTGGTGGCCGTAACTGGTCCGCTGGTACATTTACCTGCAATGGTACGACACCCGTCGTAGTAACAAATACTGCCGTAACCGCAGACAGCCAGATTTTGGTAACGCTCAAAACCGTGGGCGGTACGGTAGGGGCTGTTCCTTCGGTTAAAACAATCACGCCCGGAACAGGATTTACAATCTCTGGAACGGCTTCTGACACGAGCGTTTACAACTACGCCGTAGTAGGTTAATCATGAGTACGTTAACCCCTAACTTCAATTTGATAAAGCCGGGTGTGAACGACCCCACAGACCAAGATTTGTGGGGCGGATACCTGAATGACAGCCTAGATATTATTGATACTGTCATGAAGGATAACCAAGACTTGGCTACGGGGTTAACGGACGCTATAACGTCAAACTATTCTGTTTTGTCATCCGACCAAGGCAAAGTTTTCTTGGTGGATGCGACAAGCGGGAATGTGACCTTAACGCTTCCCGATGTCGCTACGCTTCCAGATGGTTTTAAGATTACCGTCAAGAAAACGGACGCAAGCACAAACACAGTCACAATTGATGCGAGCGGCTCTCAAACCATCGACAACGCCTTGACGTATGTTATTTCTACCAGATATGACGCTGTGAGTATAACAGCCGATACGACAAAATGGAGTGTTTACAGCTACTATAAAACCGTATCTACAGGGTATGTTAAGAAGGTTGTGGCGCAGGACTTTAGCGTTATTACAACGTCAAACATCATTCCAAATGACGACACAATCCCCCAGAATACGGAAGGCGTTGAGGTTATAACCGCGACAATCACCCCCCAAAGCGCGGCAAACAGACTATTAATCAAGGCCACTGTTAATGCGTCTTTTGTGGTTTTGGGCCAAATTCAGGGCTGTATTGCCTTGTTTAAGGATAGTGACGCAAACGCCATAAGCGTATCTGCAATAGACTTTTCTGACAACACGGTAATTGTTGGGCGTGATTTGTTTCATGAAATGGCCGCAGGAACAACATCTCCAATTACGTTTAAGCTAAGAGTTGGCGCGTCTGTCGCTGGGACTGTGACTGTGAATGGTTCATCAGGAACGCGCAGATATGGCGGTGTCATGGGTACATATCTTGAAATTGTGGAAGTGTCCGCATAATGACAAAAGTAGGGAGCCTTATTCCGATTGAGGTTACCGTAGGTGTTGAACCCGTTACAGACAAAACGGCTTCGGCAACGAACCATTACATCTTTAGTGATAAAGTCCGTACTAGAGACGGTATCATGGAAAAGATAGGTGGATATGAATCTATTCAATTCGACTACAGCGACACGATAGATGGATATTCGCGTTCCCTATACACAGACTTTATAAACGGAAAATATTACACTGTTATAGGGACAAACAGAAAACTTTACTCCCTTATCGGGACAAGGCTTTCTAATATAAGCCCGTTAAAAACCACAAGCGTGGCGGCGGCGAATAGCCTAGCAACCCAATATGGAACATTGTCAAACAATCCGTTTTCAACAACAAACGGAAGTAATTTTGTCACCGTTTCTGACACGCAAGCGTCAAGATTTAGGGCGGGCGATACGGTATATTTTAGCGGTGCGACAGGCTTTGCAGGAATACCCAATGGTGATTTTGCGGGAGACTTTATTGTCAGGTCCATTGGAACAAATAACTATGTGATTTATGTTGCCACCCCAGCGAACGCCACAACAACTGGTGGAGGGGCTTCGGTTGTGCGGTCAAGTGGGCTTATAAATGTTACCTCTGCGGCCCATGACAACGAAGATGGTGATAGGGTCAAGATATCTGGTGCTACTGATACGGGCGGAATATTGGCGGCTGAAATCAATACAGAAATGTTTATCAGAAACGCCGCAACGAATAATTTTGATGTCATGACCACTGGACAGTCTACGTCATCCGTCACAGGCGGTGGCGGGGCTTCGGTTGTTTATTTTGAGCAAATCCCTATAGGGGCTATAAACGAAACCAACGTACAAGGTTATGGGGCTGGGCTATATGGTCTGGGTTTATACGGTACTGCTTTAACATCAAACTCAAGCCGTTCTTATCCAAGGATTTGGTTTAGCGATAGATACGGCGATACGATTATAACAACACCCGGAAATCAGGGTGCTTTGTATCAATGGCAAGGGTCTGTTGAGGTAGCTCCCGCACCAATCACAAACGCGCCTACAGAAATTAACTACGCTTTTGTGTCTAATAACATTATCGTCACATTGGGCGCAGGCGGGATTGAAAACAGAATATATTCATGCGACCAAAACAACATCACAGTGTGGACATCATCATCCACAAATCAGGTCTTTGATGATGATATTGAGGGGGCTGGGAGATTAATATCCCATTGCCCCGTAAAAGATGCCAGTTTGATATTTTCAGAATTTGAAACCTACAGAATGAGGTATATCGGACAGCCATTTGTGTGGGAAATTAAAAACGTAGATAAAATTGTCGGAATTATCGCGCCGATGGCTAGGGTATCTGTCAATGGTATGGCCTTTTGGATGGGGCAAGACAATTTTTATATGTACCGCGGGGGAAATGTTGAGATAATTCCCTCTAACACAGAAGCGCAATCTTCCATATTGGATTATGTTTTTGACAACATTAACGTGGGTCAAAAATCAAAATGTTTTGCATGGTATAATAAGAAATTTAACGAAGTTTGGTTTCATTACCCAAGCGCGGCATCATCTGAACCCGATAGAGTGGCTAGGGTGAATTTGTCTGACTTTTCTTGGACACCCGATACGTTTGAAAGAACCGCCGCAGAATACCCAAACGTTAAGCTAGTTAATCCGCGTTTATTAAACATTGAGACGCTTTATAAGCACGAAATCGGTAACGATGCAGACGGACAACCTATGCCGTTTACATTAACGACAAACAGAAGGTTTTACGGCAAAGACAACGTGAATGTTGTTGGTATTGTTCCTGACAGCCTTCAGTCTGGAAACATAGAGTTTAACGTGAAATCTTATCTCTACCCCCAATCGACACAAGCAGTTTATAACCAAGATTACACCGTATCTCCGACACAAGGCATAATCCCCATCACGACAAGTGGGAGATTTTACGAATATACAATATCAGGAAATGAATTGGGTCAGTCTTGGAAAATGGGTAGATGGTACGAGGAAGTACAGAAAGGGCCAACGTCATGAACCCTTACCCAAACCTTTCACCAGATAACGAAAGAGACATCAAAGAGCTTTTGAGAATAATCACTCTCGAAAGGGCAAGTGACGTTCAAGAAATAACCCAAATTAAAGAAAACCTAAACAGTGGTTATACTCAAAACACGGGAGAGATAACCCTAACGCCAAGCGCGTCATCTACCGTTGTCAGTCAATATTATGTGAGGCCAACATCAACAGTATTGCTTATTCCCACAACGCAAAACGCAAGTTTGGAGATGACAAGCGGTAACTTTTATGTGGTAAGCGCAGATAAGCAATTCACTGTTAATCACACAAACAACGCTTTTACAGACAAAACCTTTAGATATGTGGTGTTTGGAATATGAGTGTAGACCCATGGCAAACTAGAGCGGCACTGGTAGCGGCCCTTGAGGGAAGCGGCGGCGGCGGTTCACCCATATGGGGTGGAATTACTGGTACGCTTTCAAGCCAAACGGACCTACAAACAGCCCTTAACGCGAAGCAAAACAGCCTAGTCTCTGGAACGAATATCAAGACCATTAATGGCGTGAGTGTTCTGGGTTCTGGTGATTTGCTTGTGGGTGGAAGTAACAATTTAGACGGTGGGAGCGCGGCGAGTACATACGGCGGCGCAAATACGATAAACGGCGGAGGGGCAAGTGGCTGATAGGATACAATTTAGACGGGATACATCTGCAAACTGGGCGAGCGTTAACCCTATTTTGGCACAAGGGGAATTGGGTTTAGACCTCACCACTCTTCAATACAAGATTGGCAACGGTTCATCGGCATGGAATTCACTGCCGTATGTCACGCTGTCAGGTTCAGTAAGTGGGTTAAATTTTAATGCAACGTCTGACCCCTCTGCGCCGAGTGATGCCGTGACGATTTACTCTAAAAACATCGGCGGGAGGATAATGCCTAAGTGGATTGGGCCATCGGGTGTGGACACGCCGTTTCAGCCCTTTGTGGGGGGTAACAAAATAGGCTGGTGGAATCCTGCAGGTAACTCAAACGCCGTTCCGTCTGTTTTGGGTTATGGTGCGTTGACTACCGTGGGAACATTGACGGCTAGAGCGGTAGCGAATACCAATTTATTCTCAAGGATGCGAAGAATAGGGATCGTTTCGGCGGCGACTGTTGGTTCACTAGCAAGCTTAAGACAAGCGTCTGGGCAAATATATATAGGCGATGGTACTGGTTTTCAGGGGTTTTTTAAGGTATTGAGATTTGGAATATCGGACGCGGCCACTGTAGCGGGTGCTAGGATGTTTATGGGGATATCGTCAAGCGTATCCGCTCCGACAAACGTAGAGCCATCGACTTTGACAAACTCCATAGGAATAGGCCACGGCGCGGCAGATACGAATTTAAGGTTATACTACGGGGGAAGCGCGGCTCAAACGCCGATTAATTTGGGCGCAGATTTTCCAACGAATACTCTTTCCACGGATATGTATGAACTTATTCTATTCAGCCCGCCCAACCAAAACGGCGTGGTTAAATATAGGGTTTTAAGACTAAACACAGGTCATGTGGCAGAGGGTACGTTACCAACGTCAAATGGTGTAAACCTTCCCGCAACGACAACGCTTTTAAGCTATATGTGGGGATACAGAACAAACAACGCCACTGCTTTGGCTGTGGGGGTGGATATTGTGTCCGATTATATTGAGACAGACTATTGATTTTAACGTAAAATGTGCTAGGCTTTATACGAAGCCTTGCTATTTAAAATAGGGGTTATTTATGGGTTTTTTTAGCGGGGTTTCTAAAGTAGCAAGTGGGCTTTCTGGCTTGGCAGGGGGCGCAAAGCAATCACAAGCCGTTCCCGGTGCGGGCTTCTATACAATGCCCACACAATATCAAGACCTATTTACAACCTTAGCCAAAAACGCAAACACACTCTATAGCGATACGGGGGCTTCGACTGCGGCCTTTACCCCCATGGGTATTAATCCGGGCGAGCAAGCGGCCTTAGATAAAATATACGCAGGGTTTACGCCTACTCAAGAGAGCATAAACGCCGATATGTCTATGCTCATGAACCCTTTTGATGAGTATGTTATTAATGACATAAACAGAGAGGCCATGGGGCAAAACAGCTTGGTTAATCAAGCGGCAACCATGGCAGGACAGCAGGGTTCTAATCGGTCATTTCTTGGTACGAGCGATGTAGAACAAAACAGACTTAATCAAATAGGAAAGTTTAGACAAGGCCAATATAACACGGCCTTGGATAGTATATTAAATAACCTCACGGCAGGACGTAGGGCCGATGCCTTGGGTGCTATGGGTGCGGGTGACTTTGAGCGTCAACTAGACCTACAGACAAGACAAGCCCCATATGCGGCATTAGCGTCTGGAACGGGTATTCTTGGGGCTTTCCCAACAAATTTCGGAAGCAATTACCAAGGTGGAACGGCGACAAGTGGTTCTTCGGCTGGTTCTACATTTGGTAAAATTGCACAAGGCGCACAATTGGCAGGAACGATTGCTGGTTTGTTTTCAGACCGCCGCCTAAAAGAAAACATTGAATTGGTTGGAGAAGAAAACGGATTTCCGATTTACAAATTCAACTACATAAACATACCAGAAAAAACCTACATAGGTGTTATGGCGCAGGACGTTAAAGACATTATGCCTGAAGCCGTAACGGAAACCGAAGGATTTATGAAAGTCAATTATTCAATGATTGGCGTAAAAATGAGAGAGGCCGCGTAATGACAGCGCAAAATCAACCATTTGATTGGTCAATCCTTACTAAAGCTGGTAACGCACTAAGCAATATCGGGCCGATAGCGCAACCGCAGAATGACATGATGGGAAAGGTGTTTGCACTCAACCCTATTTTTGGACAGGCTCTTTACGGAGCAAGGACAGACCAAGCCAGAACAGGGCAAAATGAGCGTGCTCTAGCTTTGCAAGAAATGGTCATGCAAAAAGACATCCAAAGGCAAGATGCCTTAAAAAGAATTGCGGAAAGCTATTCCTCTGGTGGGTCTATTGATGATTTTATCACCAAGGCCGCAATTGAAACGGGGGACTTGGGTAGCCTTGTTGAATTGGCAACACAAAGAGAAAAGCTAAACGCAGAAAAACGCCGCTCGGATGCTTTGCGTAATTTCTTGGGATTGGGTACTCCACTAGCGCAAGGTTCGCCAGTACAAGGTTCTGTATCTCCGTCATCCCCATTAAACGTGCGCCAAAACAATCCGGGTAACTTAAGGCCGGTTGGCCAAGCGGAAGGATTTCAGTCATTCCAAAGTCCACAAGAGGGCCTTGATGCCATGAGAAAAGACCTTGCTGTAAAAATAAGTGGTAATTCTGGGGCTATGAAAGCTCGTTTCGGTGAAGGATACGCCCCTACATTAGCCAACCTTATTACAACATGGGCCCCGCCAGAAGAAAACAACACCGCAAATTACATTGACTTTGTTTCCAAGAAAACGGGAATAAATCCGAACGATGTTTTGTCTCCTATGCAAATTGACAAAATCATGCCTGCGATGATTGAGATGGAAGGTGGCAAGGGTGCGGTGGATTACTTTGCACAACAACCGCAAAATACAGCACAACCAGCCCAACCACAAAACCAAGCCTTACAACAAATGGCGGCCTTGGCGGCGTTTGACCCCGAACAATATGGCGATGATTATATTAAAGCGCAAATGGAATACGCCAAATCAGAAAAAGAAGCGATAGAGAAAAAAGAAAAAAGCGTTGTAGAAGAGAAAAAAGCCCTAACAGAAGGCGAGCGCGACTTAAGAAAAGAGTTTGAGGGGCTTCCAGACGTTAAACTATTTAGAGAGACTGAAGGTGCATATAAACGCGTTTTAAAGGCTGTGGATGACCCATCGGCGGCAGGGGACATTGCGCTTATATTTAACTTCATGAAAATGCTAGACCCTGCATCGGTTGTGCGTGAGACCGAATTTGCCACTGCACAAAATGCCGCTGGCGTTCCTGAAATTATTCGCAACCAATGGAACAAACTCCAGAGCGGGGAGCGTTTAAATCCTGTCCAAAGACAAGACTTTATCAATCAGGCCAAGGGTCAGTATATTGGAGCAGAGGAACTGTTTACGGTTCGCGCAAACCAATACAAAGGATTGGCAAGCGAGTACGGATTTAAGCCAGAAAGAATAGTAACTGGCGCACGTCAGGTTGTTGATAAAAACGATAAGACACCCACAACACAAAAAACGACCACACCAAATAAAACAGTAACCAGACTTAAGTTTAATCCTGCCACTGGAGACTTTGAAGAATGATTGAAGTCGAAGTAAATGGTGTCATTCATGAGTTTCCAGACGGAACGTCTAGGGATGTTATTCGCTCTGCGTTACAAAAAAAATATTCGCCAACACTTACACCATCACAGGAATTTGCAAAGGAGAATCCCGTTGTCAGAACACTTGGACGCACTGCTAGGGCTGGGCTTACTGGTCTTAGTTCACTTGCTGATATTGGCCTTTTGGTTCCTAAAACTGCGGCCCTTGGGGCAGGCATGGTTGCAGAGAACATGGGGGCCGAAAGATTCGGTAGGGCCTTGCAGTCATTCGGAGCTACTCCAACAATGGCGGAAACAACAAGGTCTATAATAGACCAAGCCACTGGTGGAAAATTGCAAGACATAAACGGCTTAGAGCGCGGCGCGAGCCTTGCTGGGGAAGTTATATCTTCTGCAATTCCGTTTTCACAATCTCAAAATGTCGCAAGCGCGGTGCAGAAAACCGCCCCTAATGTTGGTTCGGCGATTAAGTCTGTACTAGACCCTGAAACGGCTTTAAATCAATTGCCGTCTACAAAAATTATGCCAGTTGTTCAAAAAATGACGGCTGACCAATTGAGAAAAGCGTCATCAAATGCTTATAAAAAGGCCGCAGAGCAAGGCGGTGTTATTAAGGCTGAAAAAGTAGATAGCTTTATTGACAATGTTCTTAAAAACGTAGTTCCAAAAGATGAAAAAGTTATATCTTTGGGGTCTGGAAAAGCGTCAAAAGAGCTTTTGGACGAAATAAAAACAATATACGGCGGAAAACCCCTTACACTTGAAGAAGCGCAAAACTTCGATGAGTTTTTGACAGAGAAAATTGATGATTTTGTTGTGAATGGCGTTGTAAACAAAGAGGGACTACGCATTCAGAAAATACAACAACAATTAAGGGATACCATTGAAAGTTTGGGACCAGAGGATGTTGATAACAAAGAGGGCTTTGAGACAATTAAGAAAGCAAGAGAGTTGTGGTCAAGGTCACGAAAGCTTGCGGATGTAGAGCGTGTTCTTCTTCGCGCTGAATATATGGACCAACCCGCAAACGCAGTAAAAACTGGCCTTAGAACAATTCTTACAAACCCATCCAAAAGAAGGGGTTACACAAAAGAAGAAATTAAAGCCATGGAAAAGGCCATGGAAACAGGTTTACAGGATGACCTGTTAAGAACATTCGGCGGAAGGCTTATGAATTATGTCGGGGCTGGGATTGGCGCGACTATGGGCGGACCTATAGGTGCGGCGGCTGGTGCGGCGGCCTCAACCGCAGGAACGGGCGGTGTTCGCGCATTGGGTACAGCAAGACAAATCGACAAAACCCAAGCCCTTATAGATTTAATCGCTGGGTCAACGCCACAAGCAAGGCAATCTGTTCCATTGTTAACAGACAAGGGCGCATTGGCGGCAATAGGCGCAACGGGCGCGCAAGGACAGCAAATGCTACCAAGACCACCACTAAGAATAACCGTTCAACCAAACTCACAAAGAGGATTTTAACATGAGTAACGAAAGAGTAAGCAAAGTCGGGGGATTTACCGTTTCTGTAACGTGTTCATCCGTATCGTCTACGGCAAAAGCACTAGGTACGGCAAACGCCAGAAGCCTGATTATTTACAATTCAGACACAACAAACCCTGCGTTTGTAAATAGTGGTTCTTCGGCCATAACGGTGACGTTTCCAACCACATCTGTGGGGCAAAACGGCGCGATTATCCAGCCGGGCCAAACATTCACATACATGAAAAACAACGCATCTGACACTCACTTGGGTGTGATTTGCGCCGCAGGAACGCCCACACTATACATTCAATCCGCAGATGGTGAATAATAATGGCTGGGGATGTCACAAAGGGATTTTTAAAGCGTCTTAGTTACATAGACGGAAGGCCGGGCGATTATGACGGTGGAAGCCTTATCGCCGGTCAAGAGTACTATGACGTTTATTTTACGGGCGGCGAAATACAAAACGTCACCTTGACAAATCCTGTGTTTTCATCCCCTTTGTCATTGCAAAACGGCGGAACGGGGTCTGTATTGTCGTCACCGGGCGATGACAGGATTATGTTCTGGGACCAATCTGCTGGACAAGTTGATTGGCTTGTACCCGGTTCTGGTTTGGTGGTGGTTGATAAAACCATAACGGTTGCGGGAGCGGGCGTTGGGGACGTTGCGGGACCGGGTTCGTCTACAGATAACGCAATTGCGCGGTTTAACGGGCTTACGGGTAAAGTTATCCAAAACTCTGGCGCGTCTATTGACGACAGCGGTAATATTACGGCCGCCAACCTATCTGGGACAAATACGGGCGACCAAACGATAACATTGAGCGGTGCAGTCACTGGTTCAGGAACGGGCGCAATCACAACAACCTTTGGAGATATAGCGGGATTGTCTGTTATAGGCCGTTCGGCTAACACCACAGGAACGCCAGCGGCAATCACGGCAGGAAGTGATTTTCAGGTATTAAGACGCTCTGGTACTTCCGTAGGGTTCGGGTCTGTTAATCTCGCTTCTACCAATTCCGTGACGGGTGTTTTAGATGAAGTAAACGGTGGAACAGGGCAATCGTCTATCACAGCGGGCGATATACTCTACGGCTCTGCGTCTAACACACTATCAAAACTAGCCATAGGAACATCTGGGCAAGTACTGACTGTTTCTGGGGGCATTCCGTCATGGCAAACAAGCGCAGTACCCTCTGCGGCCACGCAAGGCGAACAGGAAACGGGTACAAGCACGACTGTTTACGTCTCTCCCGGTACGCAACATTATCATCCAAGCGCATCAAAGTGCTGGGGACTTGTGACCGTGTCGGGAGGTACGCCAACCCTCACGACTGGTTACAACGTGACAAGCATAACCGATGTAGACGTAGGCAGATTAACGGTTACTATTAATAACGATTTTTCAAGCGCAAATTATGCGGTTTTGGCAACAGTAGAAAGAGAAAGCACGGGCGCGGCTGGGGCTGACACAAGGTTGGTTAATTTAAGAAACTCCACAAGGGCGGCAGGTAGTTTTACGCTTGATTGTTATTCGGCGGATTCTTTTACATACCGCGACCCATCGTCTTGGAGCTTTGATTGCAAAGGTGACATATAATGAAATACGCCATTAAAATGAAAGACGGGTCTGTTAGAATTATGACCCTTATCTCTGGAAACGCACAAAGCGAAGTATCTAAGTGGATAGACGCAGATGATGTTTTGGA
>JACCDR012067774.1_pt1 | contig 18447 bp, 22 predicted proteins | sample 7446431 | NCBI WGS metagenome assembly JACCDR01 (sample SAMN15323443, study PRJNA562643) | freshwater metagenome | isolation source: river surface water | place: USA:Blue River Watershed | collected 2017-08-17
CATCGCGCAGGGCGCATACACGGGCGTGGGCGTTGTCCTTGTCGGCATCCAGCACGGCCAGCAGCAGCGTTTGCAGCTTGTCGTCTGCGGCGAAATAGATCAGATCAGCCGCGCCGCCTTCTTTGAGCGCCTCGTCGGCTGCGTCGTCGTGGAAACGCTCGACGAACTCGGCGCGCTTGTCGGCTGCTGCTTCGCTCGCGGCGCGTTCTGCGTCCGCTTGTGTGGCCCAACAGGTCATCTGCTTCCCCTTGCACCGCTGAACTGCGATGCGATGGGGCAAACGATAGCGCCTGCTATGACTCAGGTCAATAGCAGCAGCAATGAAGGCGCGATGAAAGTTTCAGCGCATCAATTGCGACCCGATAGGCAAAGCCTATGCCGTCACGGATGGCGGCTTTGTGGGTGCTTTAGAGCTAGGCGCTGGGGCAGTCGGCGGCGAAATCTCTGCTGCACTGAGCAGGCCGCGTGCCGTTTGTAGAAGTGTGTCGCGGTAGTTCGCGGGCAGCTTTTGCCAGATGCCGACTAGCTCGGCCTGGGTGGCTGCTTCATCAATCGCTCCCTGTTGCGAGTCCCCGGCCAAGATGTATTTGGTGGTTGTGTTCAGGGCGCGAGCAAGCGCCTCCAGAACATACCCCTTTATCTCTGTTGTCCTGCCGCGCTCGATATTGGCAATGGTCGGTTGAGAAACGCCAACCTCGCAGGCTAGGGCCTGTTGGCTGATGCGTCGCGCCGCTCGTAAGGCTGCGACTCGCTTCCCGATAGACGTCATTAGGCAAGTATCACGTCCCGATAGAAATTCGCAATTGCAGGTGCTATTGCTATGATGAATAGCACCTGCTATCGTCATGGGCATGAATACACGGGAAGTCATCGAGCACTTCGGTTCGCAGCATGCGGTAGCTGAGGCGCTGGGGATTCGTCAGCCTAGCGTGGCGAACTGGAAAGAGTCGCCTCCGCCGCTGAGGCAGTTGCAGCTTGAGGCCGTCACTGGCGGCGCCCTGAAGGCTGAACCGGACTGCGACAAGTACCGGGTGTCTGGCAAGGCCACCGCATGACGGCCATCCCGTTCGACCACACGCAGGCCAAGTGCAACGGCTCGCGCTCCGGCATCACGGGCCGCGACTATCCCATGTGCATAACGTGCGGCAGGTACACCCTGCGACCGAACGCGCCGGTCAAGGGCCGCGTCTTTCTGCTGCGCGGTGAAGCGGACTGTGAGCATTGGGTGCCGAACCATGTGGCGCAGGTTGCGCCCGATACCGGATCGGTGCAAACCCTAGGTCTAGGGGTATCGGAATGAGCGGCAGCAACGCCTTCAGCCCGGCCCGCGACCTGACCGCGCTACAGCCGAAGCCAGGCCCCGGCATGAACTGCGACCGGCTCTGGCTCTGCGGCCACAAGCACCGCGCCGGCAAGATGCGCGGCAAGTTGACTTTGCGCTGTGCGGCTTGCGTGGCGAAGGAGAAGGCCGTCTAGCCCTGTTTTAAGGCCTTGCAGGGCCTTCTCTGCACCGCACGACTCCGGTTAGTCATGGGCCTGCATGGGCTGCAAGTCAGGAAACACCGGCCAACGATCAACCCCGTTTGTGCCGACCGGCCTTTCAGTGAGGGACCGGGCAAGTTCTGCGGTTATGGGTGGTAACGCTGCCGCAGTACGAGTGAATCACTGCCTCATGGGTGCGCTGGTGTCACAGGACATGGGCGAGGAGTGGCAGAGCCGCAGCAGGCCTTCCACCCTTGCCAGAACTATGGAGTAACGAAACCTTGAACTACAGCGAGTACGTAGACCGAAAACTGAGTCGAGTTCCGCCGACTGGAATCGCGGACGGGTTCAGTGTGCCGAGCAGTTTGTTTCCGCATCAAATCGCGCTGACGGCATGGGCGCTGCGCCGTGGCCGCTGCGCCATCTTTGCCGACACTGGACTCGGCAAATCCCGAATGCAGCTTGCGTGGGCAGATGCCGTGCATCGCCACACCAAGCGCCCCGTGTTGATCCTGGCCCCGCTGGCGGTGGCTTCGCAGACTGTCTTAGAGGGGCAGTCGCTTTCGCTGGGGATAGCGCTTTGCCGCGAAGCCGCAGATGTGGGGCCAGGAATCAACATCACAAACTATGACCGGCTGCACAAGTTCAACCCGGAAGACTTCGGCGCCGTTGTGCTGGACGAATCGTCGTGCATCAAGCACCACGACACGAAGACCTTGCAGACGCTGCTGAGCGCCTTCCGCGAAACGCCATTCAAGCTGTGCGCGACTGCAACACCGGCTCCGAACGACTGGACCGAGCTGGGCACACATGCGGAGTTCTTGGGCATCTGCACGCGGCAGGAAATGCTGGCCGAGTTCTTCACCCATGACGGCGGAGACACCAGCGTATGGCGGCTGAAGGGCCATGCTCGCAGTCTGTTCTGGCAGTGGGTCAGCGGCTGGGGCGCAATGGTGCGCAAGCCTTCGGACCTGGGCTTTGATGACAGCGCCTATGCCTTGCCGCCGCTGCACCTGCATGAGCACACGGTGAAGACGCAGATGCCGCATGACGGCATGTTGTTTGCCAGCGAGGCGCAGACCCTGAGCGAGCGTCGTGAGGCCCGCCGCATGAGCCTTGAAGACCGCGTGACTGAGTGCGCCGCCATCGTCAACGCAGATGCCGAGCCGTGGGTGGTTTGGTGCGACCTGAACGCTGAAGGCGATGCACTCACCAAGGCCATCAATGGCGCGGTGCAGATCGCGGGATCTGACCCCGTGGACGTGAAGGAACAGCGCCTGGCCGACTTCGCTGCGGGGAAGTTCCGCGTATTGGTAAGCAAGCCGTCTATCTGCGGCTTTGGCCTGAACTGGCAGCACGCGGCGCGCATGGCGTTTGTGGGCGTCACTGACAGCTTCGAGGCCTATTACCAGGCCGTGCGCCGCTGCTGGCGTTTTGGGCAGAAGCGAGACGTGCATGTACATGTGTTCGCGTCTGAGTCCGAGGGTGCCGTGGTGGCGAACCTGAAGCGCAAGGAGCGCGACGCAGCCCTGATGGCCGAGAGCCTGAGCGCAGAAACCCGCGATGCCGTCATGGAAAGCGTGACCGGCCAGAAGCGCCAAACGAACCCATACAACGCAGCGCACCGCGTCCAGGTGCCTGCATTTTTGAAGGAAGCCGCATGAACTGCATAGATCAAGTCGTGACCGACCGCTACACCGCCATTCACGGTGACTGCGTGGAAGCACTCAAGGGCCTGCCGGATGCCTGCATCGGTTATTCGATCTTCAGCCCGCCTTTTGCCAGCCTCTACACGTACAGCAACAGCCCCCGCGACATGGGCAACGTGAGAGACGACGCGGAGTTCTTTGCACATCTGGACTACCTCATTGCCGAGCTGCGCCGCGTCATGAAGCCGGGCCGGAACATCAGCTTTCACTGCATGGACATGCCAGCCAGCAAGGAGCGCGACGGCTACATCGGCCTGAAGGACTTTCCCGGCGAACTGTTGCGGGCTTTCCAGAAGCATGGCTTCATCTTCCACGCCAAGGCGACCATCTGGAAAGACCCCGTGACGGCCATGCAGCGCACGAAGGCGCTGGGCCTGCTGCACAAGAGCGTGCGCGAGAACAGCGCTATGTGCCGTCAGGGCATCCCGGACTACCTCATCACCGTTCGGAACCCTGGCGAGTGCGAGCGCGTCACCCACACGCCGCAGGAATACCCCGTAGACCTGTGGCAGAAGGTCGCTAGTCCGGTTTGGATGGACATCAACCCGTCCAAGACCCTGCAATACATGAGCGCCCGTGAGCACGACGACGAGCGCCACATCTGCCCGCTGCAACTGGAGGTCATCGAGCGCGGCGTGATGCTCTGGACGAACCCCGGAGACATCGTGTTGAGCCCGTTCATGGGCATCGGGTCCGAGGGCTACGTGGCTTTGGAAATGGGCCGCCGCTTTGTCGGCGCAGAACTGAAGGCGAGCTATTACCAGCAAGCCGTGGAGAACCTTGCCGCCGCAGTTTCCAAGACGGACGATCTTTTCGCGGAGGCGGCGTGATTCCACTCCCGTCTTACATAGACGCGGACGCCTGGGCCGGTTTCGTTGACATGCGCAAGACCATCAAGAAGCCGCTCACGTTCCGCGCCGCAACGCTGGTGCTGTACGAACTGCAACGCATCAAAGACGCGGGCCACGACGCAAACGCAGCTCTCGATCAGTCAACGAATCACTGCTGGGCGGATGTCTACGTCCCCAAGGTGAAAGAGATAGAGCGCGCAGCAGCCCCGGCAAGCGACCGCATCAAGCGCGAACTTGACCAGCTAGACGAACGCAAGACGAAGCCGCCTGCTGACCTTCGGGCGCGTGTGATGAGCAACCTTCGCAGGGTCGCATGACCGGCTTTACCACCGACCGCGCCCACCTGGCCGAAAACAAGCCGCTAACGCCCACGCAAAGCGGCGTTGCTGCCTGCGTGCTGGATGCGCTGACAAACACCGAGATTGCCGCAGCAATGGGCCGCAAAAGGCCCACGGTTGAGCGGCATCTGGAAGCCCTGATGCGCCGCTTTGGCGCCCGCAACCGAGTGCAACTCGCGCTCATTCTGGAGAGAAATTCACATGGCCTATGACAACACCAACAGGGGCGCCCTGTTCAAGAACGAGCGCAAGGAAAAGGAAACGCAGCCGGACTACACCGGAAGCCTGAACGTGGGCGGAGTGGACTTCTTTCTGGACGCATGGCTGAAGACGGCAGAGAGCGGGCGCAAGTTCATGAGCGTGTCCGTCAAGCGCAAGGAAAAGCAGCCGGAAGCAGCTCCGGCCCCGAAGGCGCCGCCGCAGCGCCAGGCCCCCGCGCGCGGCGGGTTTGATGACATGGCGGATGACATCCCGTTCGTTTTGAACACCTGCATGTACGAACAGAAGTCAAGCAAAGAGCGCCGCATGTCGCGCACGGAGTTCTGACAATGAAGAGCTGTTTCAAGTGCCTGTGTGAAAAGCCGCTTGATGCCTTCTACAAACACGCGGGCATGGCTGACGGCCGCCTGAACAAGTGCAAGGAATGCACCAAGAGCGACGTCAACCAGCATCGGCAGGAAAACCTTGAGCGCATCAGGTCATATGACCGCATGCGCGCAGCGATGCCGCATCGAGTGGCGCAGCGCCTTGAAATTGGCAAACGGTGGCAACAGACCCACCCAGAAAGGCGGCTGGCGCAAGTTCTTCTTGGCAACGCTGTGAAGTCGAAGAAGGTTGTCCCGTGGCCGGTTTGTGAGATTCCAGAGTGCGACTGCAAGCCTGAGGCACATCACCCCGACTATTCGTCGCCTTTGCTGGTCACTTGGCTTTGCCGGGCGCATCACATGCAGGCGCACGCGCTGACCAAGAAGGCGGCCTGACATGGCAAGCACAGTCCCCAACTTCCAGGCGGCGAACACCCGTAACCGCCTCGCCAACCGCGAAAAGGTGAAGCGCGCTGCTCACTCAAATGGCACAGACGGCGTGCGCATGAAAGAAATCATGCGGATCACCGGGCTGTCAAAGATCACATGCCAGCAGCACATCTATGCGCTGGAGGAAGCCGGCCAAGTCGAGCGCACCACAGAGACAGGCCACGCCGTCAGGTACGGGCCGCGCGGGACGTGGAAGGCGCACGAGCACATCCGAGAGAAGACCGCGCAGCAGGTGGCGAAGTACGGCACAAAAGCCTGGGAGAGCCATCTGGAGCTTGAGGCGTGGGCAAACCATGTCCCGGTGCATCGGCGCATCCCTGCAAACCAAGCCACGCCGATTCGACCGGCTGGGCCTAACAGCGTCTGGAGTCTCGCCGCATGAACATAGCCCGATGCAGACAGAAAAGCCTAGCCGAGCAGAAGCTATGGCCGCGTGAGCAGCAGGCGCTTGACATCCTGACCGCAGAGCCGGGCCTAGGCTGCGCAGACATCGCACAGCGCATGGGCATCAAGCCGAACACGGCGGGGAACTACCTTAACCAACTTGGCGTGGCACGCATGGCCCATTGCAGGGGCTACGGGCGCTGGGCTACGTGGTGGCCGGGGGAAGCGCCGCCGAAGGTGATAGAGGTGGCGCGGGTGAAGTTGGGGCCTAACAGCGTGTGGAGCATGGCTTGAGCGCAAGCCAACGCCGCAAAGGCGCAGCAGGCGAACGCGAGTTTCTGCGCGAGCTAGGCGCCGAGCTAGGGGACTATCTCGCACGCAACCTGCAACAGACGCGGGAAGGCGGTGCCGACTGTCTTTGCGTCAGGGGCTGGGCAATCGAGATAAAGCGGCAGGAAGCGCTTTCCCGGCCCGCATGGTGGCGTCAGGCCGTCGAGCAGGCAGAGCGGGCAGGTGCGCAGCCAATGCTGGCCTATAGGCGCAACCGTGAGCCGTGGCGGGTGTGGATCAAGCCGGACGAGGACATCACCGTGGCAGAAGCAGCAAACGCGATCCGCGAGAAATGGATGGGCTGGCCGTGAAGCGTGACGACATCAACAGCGACATTCTGGATATGCTGGTGTTCTGGTGGCGCTATGAGCGTGGATGGCTACCCGTCGCAGGCTACCCGGAAGAATGCCCAAGCACGCGGGGCTACAAGGTCAGCAGCCAATATGACGACACCAACGGCGCAGAAGAGACAGACGCACGGGGCATGCTGGCCAAGCGCATAGGCCATGCCGTCGCGTCGATCCCTGAGCCGCACCGTTCCGCGCTGTACCTGCTGGCACGCAACAGGGCAACAGGCGTGAGCGTATGGATCAGCCCGAGACTGCCGACAGACGACACACTGCGGGCGCAACTGGTGGCGGATGCTGTGGATAAGCTGGCCGCGCTGGTATGATTACTAGGCCTTAGACAAAGGTTTTGCGCTGTGGCTTAATTCGCGGGCGAAGTTGCCTCTAAGGTTTTCGCACTCCTCCCTGAGCCGATGGCTCTTAGCCCGCCGCGTGCGGGTTTTCTTTTTGCGACTTGGCGCGCATCGTCGCCATGAAAGCCGAAAGGCGAAGCAATGGGCCGCCCCACAGAGTTCAAGCCTGAGTACGTCCAGCAGGCACAAGAACAATGCGAGCAAGGCGCAACAGACCAAGAGCTTGCGGACTTCTTCGACGTCAGCGCCCGCACTCTGTACCGCTGGAAGAACACCTACCCCGAGTTTTGTCAGGCCCTAAAGGCTGGCAAGGCCCCGACTGACGAAAGAGTCGAGCGCAGCCTGTTTGAGCGCGCGGTGGGGTACGAGCGTGACGAGGTTGATATTCGCGTGGTGAACGGCGAGATTGTGCAAACGCCGATCCGCAAGTTCTACCCGCCCGACACGACGGCTGCGATCTTCTGGCTGAAGAACCGGAAGCCTTCCGATTGGCGGGACAAGACGGACGTTGACTTGACCGGCGAGATTGGCATTCGACGGATAGAGCGTGTCATCCGACACCCTGCGGATTGAAACGCCAGCGGTCTTTGAACCGCTGCTAGAGCCGGGAAGATACAAAGGCGCATGGGGCGGGCGAGGATCGGGCAAGTCTCACTTCTTCGCTGAGCTGCTGATTGAACGCTGCATCATGGGCAAGACCGATGCGGGCTGCGTCCGGGAAGTGCAGAAGTCACTTCAGCAGTCGGTCAAGAAGCTGCTGGAAAGCAAGATCGAGGCGTTGAAGGTCGGCGCGCACTTCGACGTCAAGCAGGACTACATCGGGACGCCCTACGGTGGCCGCATCATCTTCCAGGGGATGCAGAACCACACGGCGGACACGATCAAGTCGCTTGAGGGCTATGACGTTGCATGGGTGGAAGAAGCGCAGAGCCTGAGCCAACGCTCGCTAGACCTGCTGCGGCCCACGATTCGTAAGCCCGGCTCCGAACTGTGGTTCAGCTGGAACCCGAACCTTGACACCGATCCCGTTGATGCGCTGCTGAGAGGCGAAACGCCGCCGCCCGGTGCCATCGTTGTGAAGGCGAACTATCGGGATAACCCGTGGTTGCCGCAGGTGCTGGCCGACGAATTGGCCTATGACCAGCGGCGCGACCCTGACAAGTTCGCGCATGTGTGGCTAGGCGAATACCAGCGCAACAGCGAAGCGCGAGTCTTCAAGAACTGGCGCATCGAGGAATTCGACACCAGCCCTGAGTGGATTCTCAGGCAGGGCGCAGACTGGGGCTTCAGCGTAGACCCGTCTGTTCTTGTTCAGTGCGCCATTGTCGGCCGCACGCTGTACGTGCCACATGAGGCGTACCGCGTCGGCTGTGACATTGACTTCTTGCCTGACCTGTTCCGCACGGTGCCCGAGGCTGAACGCTGGCCCACCACGGCAGACAGCGCAAGGCCCGAGACGATCAGCTACATGCAGCGTCACGGGTTCCCGAAGATGCTGGCCGCCATCAAAGGCGCCAAGAGCCTGGAAGAAGGCGTCGAGTTCCTGAAGGCGTTTGACATCGTGGTTCACCCGCGCTGCCAGCACTTGATAGACGAGCTGACCCTGTACAGCTACGAAACCGACCCGCTGACCGGCCAAGTGTTGCCGAAGCTGGCCGACAAGGACAACCACGTAATCGACGCGCTGCGGTATGCCTGCGAAGGCGCACGCAGAGCAGTCAAGCAACGCCCGCAGCTAAAGGCCCCCGAAGCGCCGATGGCGTCTTACCTGAGCATGTAATGGCACGAAAGAAACCACTTCAACGCGACGCGATGGTCGAGGAAGCGCGCAAGCGTTTCGACTATGCCGTCGAGATGTGGACGCCCATCTACGATGCTGCACGGGAAGACATGCGCTTCAGTGACCCGACCGATCCGCAGCAGTGGCCGGAAGAGGTCAAGCGCGAGCGCAAGACAGCACAAGGCGGCCCGCGTCCGTGCTTGGTGTTTGACCAGACGCAGCAGTTCGTGCGCCAGGTCATCAACACCGCACGCCGCAACAAGCCCGCGTTGTCGTTCCTGCCTGTTGATGACGAGTCGGACATCAAGATGGCCGACGTGCTCAAGGGTCTTGCACGTCAGACGGAATACGCCAGCCGGGCAGAGGTGAGCTACATCACCGCGCTTGACCAAGCCACGCGAGGCGGCATCGGCTACTTCAGGCTGGTGCTTGAGGCGGAGAAGAACAGCGAGATTGCCGGGCAACTGTGCCCCAAGATCAAGCGCGTGGTGGACTTCTCTAGCGTGTGGCCTGACCCGGACTTCACAGAGCCCGACGGTTCCGACATGCAGTGGTGTTTCATCGAGGAATCGATGCACCGCAGCCGCTTTGACAAGCTGTATCCCAACGCGAAGGCCGACGACAGCGACACGAAAGGATGGTTCACGAAGGACCATGTTCGCATCGTGGAGTGCTACCGGCTGACGGAGCGCGAAGGCCGCACGGTCTGCGAGCACTTCAAGATGTCGGGCGAGGAAATCCTGACCGACAAGGACGGCAACCAAGAACTGAGCGAGTTCCCCGCAGAGTTCGTGCCCGTGTTCCCCGTGCTTGGCAACGAGGAATGGGACGAAGGCAAGCGCCGCCTCAGTGGCTGCGTGCGGCTGGCCCGTGATGCGCAGATCACCTACAACTTCGAGCGCAATAGCGAGTTCGAGGCTGTGGCGCTTGGGCCTAAGGCTCCGTGGCTGGTGCCGCTGTCGGGCATCAACGGCCTGGAATCGTTCTGGAATCAGGCGAACAAGGGCAACCTCGCTTACCTGCCGTTCAATGACGTGGACGAGAGCGGCAACCCCGTGTCGTTCAAGCCTGAGCGCATTTCCCCGGCTGGCATCGCGGCAGGCTGGACGCAACTAAGCGAGCGCAGCAGGCAGGACATCCAGGCCGCGCTGGGCATGTATCAGGCCACGGTCGGCAACAACCCGAACCAACAGAGTGGCCGGGCGGTTATCGCCTTGCAGGACAAAGCCGACGTCGGCTCATTCCACTACGTTGACAATCTCGCACTGAGCATCAGCCATTGCGGGCGCGTGCTAACGCAGGTTTGGCCCGTGGTCTATGACCAGGCCCAGGTGTTGCGCATCATTGGCGAGGACGACGACCCGAAGTTTGTTCAAGTCGATCCCGAGCAGCCTGTCGGCTACGCTGAAAAGCAGGACGTCACCGGCAAGAAGGTTGTCAGCATCAACCCGGCTGTCGGCAAGTATGACGTTCGCGCCGTTGTTGGCCCCGCCTTCCAGACGCGCCAGGCAGAAGCTGCCGCAGAGCTGGGTGAGATGGTCAACGGCAACCCGCAGTTGATGGCGATTCTTGGCGACGTGTGGGTCAAGATGCGCAATTTCCCCGAAGCGGAGAAGGTCGCAAAGCGCCTGCGCGCCATGTTGCCGCCGCAAGTCCAGCAGGCCGACCAAGAGGAAGGCGAAGCGCCGCAGATTCCGCCGCAAGTCATGGGCATCCTGCAACAAGCGCAGCAGGAGATTCAGGCGCTCCAGCAGCAACTGCAAGAAGCGCAGTCCGGTATGGCTGCAGAGCAGTTCAAGGCGCAACAGAACTTCGCGCTTGAGCAGTTCAGCGCCCAACAGACTGCACTCATTGAGAGCGAGCGCGAAGCAACAAAGCGCTATGTCGCAGAGCTTCAAGCCGACAACAAACACGACATCGCAGAGCTTGCCGGGATGGTGCAGCTCTTGATTCAGAAGATGCAGCCACCCCCGCAACTCGCGGCAGCGGTGAGCGAGGACATCGCAGAGTCCTAACCAGTTCCTTTGCAGGAAGCCAGGCCCCACGGGAAACCGTGCGGGCCTTTTTTTCTGCCCCCTGACTTGGCGCAGGTTGACGCCATGCAACGCGAAAGCGGAATGAGCACTGAAACCCCGGTCACACCTGACGCAGTGACAGAAAACCCAGCGTCTGAGCAGGCAGCACCCCCGGAAGTCGCCACCCCGGAAGCAAACGCAGACGAACAGCCTGACGAGCCACAGAAACCCGAGGACGACCCACGGGATAAGGCAGTCAAGAGCCTGAATCGCCGCGTTGATCGCATCACGGCTGCAAGGTATCAAGCAGAAGCCCGCGCACAGCAGGCCGCGCAAGAGGCCGAACAGCTACGTCAGCGCCTTGCACAGTATGAGCAAGGGGAAACGCCGCAGCCGAGGCAATCGGACCCGCTGGCACTGGCAAACGAGATTGCAACGATCCGCGAAGTCACCGCGAAAAGCAACGCCATCGCAAAGGATGGTGAAAAGCGATTCGAGGGTTTTGGCAAAGCGTTGTCCGTTGTCATCGAGGAAGCCGGTCCGCTGGTTAGCCCGATTCAACCAGGCGCACCGATTGGCAAGCCCACACCGTTGGGTGAGGCCATCTTGGACGCGGACGACCCCGCCGCAGTGCTGCATTACCTGGGCAACAACCCGGACGCAGCCGCAGACCTGCACGGCCTGACAGCTACCCAAGTGGCTCGCCGCATTGCCCGCATCGAACTGGAGATAGGGAAGGCGAAAGAGCCGAAGCAATCAGCCGCCCCGAAACCCATTGCCCCCGTCAAAAGCGTTACACGCGACGACGGCGGCATCTCTGACAGCTTGAGCACTGAAGAGTGGATCAGGCGCCGGAACGCGCAAGTGCGCGGGCGGTAAACCCATCATCAAGGAAACATCATGGCCACCTATTTGACCCCGACCGCAGTGACTCGTGAGGCCGTCCGCGTGCTTCACTCTGAACTGAACTTCATTGGCAACTGCGCGAAGCAGTACGACAACAGCTTTGCCAACGGCGGCGCGACCGTCAAGGGAAAGTTCGGCCCGACGCTGAAGATCCGCAAGCCCAACAAGTACACGGTTCGCACCGGCTTGTCGATGCAAGCGCAGGACCAGTCTGAAACGAGCGAAGACCTGACCGTCTCGACCGTGAAGGGCGTTGACATGTACTTCGCCGCGACCGACCTGGCCCTGAGCATCGAAGACTTCAGCAAACGCTTCATCAAGCCCGCGATGTCCACGTTGGCGGCCAACATCGAAGCCGATGCTCTGAGCATGCGCCGCAACGTCTACAACCTCGTAGACGGTGACGCAGCGGCTTTCAGCTTCGCGTCGATGTCCAACGCCAACGAGATTCTGACCAACATGCTGGCGCCGCGTTCGGATCGCGTGTGCATCATGCGTCCGAACCACGCCAACAAATTCCGGCAGGACACGAAGGGTCTGTTCCAAGACTCCGGCGCCATCAGGGAGCAGTGGCGCGAGGGCATGATCGGTCGCACCAGTGGTTTCGACAACTACGAGAACACTCTCCTGTTGCCGCACACCACGGGCACCGCCGCCAAGACGACCGGCTATGACATGAACACGTCAACCGGCATCACATCGGGCACGGCGACGATCACCATTGCCACCGGCTCCACGACGTTCTTGGCTGGCGACGTAATCACCATCACTGGTGTGAACCGCGTTCACCCGGAAACGAAGGCGGACACGGGCACTGCTCAGCAGTTCGTGGTGACGGCCAATTCGGGCGCCTCGGCAACCTCGCTGTCGATCTCTCCGACCCCGGTGACCTCGGGGGCCGGTCAGAACATCGTCGTCAACTCGGCGGGCGCCTCCAAGGCGATCACCAAGGTGGGCGCCGGTGCTTCTGAGACGCTGGTCGAGTCGCTGGCCTTCCACCCGGATGCCTTCGCCTTCGTGACGGCTGACCTGCCGCTGCCGCAGAACCAGAACTTCGCTGCCCGCGAGGTTTTTGACGGCATCAGCATGTCGCTGGTTCGTGGCTTCGAGATTGCCGACCGTTCGGAGCCGTGCCGCATCGATGTGCTGTACGGTTACAAGGCGATCTACCCCGAACTGGCCGTCCGCATCCACAACGACGGTTAATGGAATGGCCCTTCGGGGCCTTCTCTCGTCATCTCAACTCTTCAAGGAAACATCATGGCAGCACAACAACTTGACTACGGCGCGGCTGAAGGCGTGGTCATCGGCGCTACGGCGTCCAACAAGGTCGGCTTCTACGGGGCCACTCCTGTGGTGCAGCGCGCTACGGCGACGACGCACACGACCACGAACATGGTGACCAGCGCGAGCTTCGGCGCGACGCAGGTTGCCATCGTTCAGGAAATCATGAACACGCTGATTGCCTCTGGCCTTTGGGCGGCGTGAACATGAAGGGCAAGGTGGTCTTTGCGACGCCGAGCCTTAGCGGCCCGACTGCGCCCTACATGAAGGCACTGACAGCCTCAGTGCAACTCGTGAAGGCCGCAGGATGGGACGCCGGGGTAACTCAGGAGGTGGGTTGCCCCTACATTTCAAACGCACGCGCCACGATGCTCCGCAAAGCATTGGACGCGGGCGCTGATGTTGTGGTCTTCATTGACTACGACTTGAGTTGGAAGCCGTCCGACCTTCTGACCCTTATCGAAACGCCCGGCGATGTCGTTGCGGGCACGTATCGATTCAAGGAAGAAGAGCCGCACTACATGGGAATCCTGGCCGACGGGCCGGAGCATCGTCCTGTAGTGCGGGAAGACGGCGCCATCAAGGCAACTGCCGCGCCTGCTGGGTTTCTGAAGGTCACGAAGGAGGCGGTTGATCGCTTCATGTCGGCCTATCCAGAACTCATGTACGGGCCGAAGTATGCCCCTAGCGTGGACCTGTTCAACCACGGGGCATATCAAGGCCAGTGGTGGGGCGAGGACTACGCTTTTTGTCGTCGGTGGCTGGCAATCGGCGGGGAACTGTGGATCGTTCCCGACCTTGACCTAGACCACCACTCTGCAAACGCAGTGTTTCCCGGCAACTTTCACCGCTTCCTGCTCAAGCAGCCGGGCGGGAGTGACGCATGACCACTGCACTCACACTCATCACCGACGCGCTGCTAGAACATGGCGTTGTCGGCGCTGGCGAAGACCCGCAGGCGGAAGATGCGGCTTTGTGTCTGCGCAAGCTGAACCAGATATTGCAGCGCCTGAGCACGTCGCGCCTCGCGTTCCCGACGCTGACAGAAATCAGCGTCACGCTGACCGGCGCATCAAGCTACACGGTCGGCCCCACGGGCGCCGTCACGGTTGCCCGGCCTGTCACGGTCAATTCGGCCACGGCGGTTGACTCCGCAAGCATGGAATATGCCGTGAAGGTCATCACCCGCGCTGAATGGGACTCCATCAGCCTGAAGGATGCGACGGGCGGCCCACCTGAGTGCATTTGGTACGAGGCCACCAACACGAACGGCGTGGTTCACGTCTACCCGGTGGCGACGGGCTACACGCTCAAGATGGATTGCCAAGTGCTCTTGGCGAACTTCGCCAGCGTGAACGACCAGCTGGCCTTGCCCGAGGGCTATGAGTCGCTGCTGACCTTGATGCTGGCCGACGACATTGGCCCGGCGTTCGGGCGCGAGACATCACAGAGCCTGTTCCGCAGGCTGCGCACCGCCCTGAACGGCATCAAGATCGTCAACGCAGAACCCGTCTACCTGAGTGCAGGTATGGGCGCGGCTGACTTCCGCATTGAGCGGGGCTACTGATGCCGAATAACGTAGTCCTGAGCAATCCCGGCGCCTCTCTGGTGCGCTGGGGCGACGGCGCGGCGACCCCGTACCTCACGCTTTCAAGCGTGCCCACGTCCGGCACTGTCGGCGTTGCTGTGACCGGCATCGTGACCAACCCCGGCGCGGCTACGGCTCAGTGGACCATCGCCACGTCACCCGCTGACACCATCGTCAGCCCGTCCAGCGGCACCCTGTCTCCCGGCACTGCTGTGGCCTTCACGTTGACCGCATTGGCGGCTGGCCTGAAGAATGTGCAACTGACCAGCAGCACGCCAGATTGCGTCATCAGCGGCTCGCCTTCACCGTTCACGGCCGCGTCTGTTGCTCCGCCTCCCCCGCCTCCTGCGCCTGTCGCGTCCTCGCTTGCCCTGTCTGTGGCAAGCACCGGAACGACGGGCTCTGCGACCCTTGTCACCGTCACGCCCAACGCGGCAATCGGCGCATCGGGCACTGCCACGCTGTCAGTTTCTGGCGGCGGCACGCTGGGTTCCACCACGCTGAACTTCACAGCAGGCAGCAGCGCGGCGCAGAGCACGACCCTCACGCGCTCCACTGACGGCCTGAGCACGGTCACGCTGACGAACAGCATGGGGCTTGCCAACACCGGCACCCCGGCGACATTCCTTAGCAGCACGCCTCCGGCTGTCACGTCCGCCGGTGGGTCTGCAAACATCACACTCAGCAGCACCGCAGGCACCACGCTTGCGCCCGTGGCTGTTGGCATGGCCTTTGCGCAAGGCGACTTCCCAGCGACATCGGGCATCGCCGCTCAGAGCCTGACCAACGGCCAGATCGACGTGCAGACCACCTGGCCCGACGGATCGGCCAAGTTTGCGATTGTCTCCGGGCTGGCAACTGTCCCCGCTGGCGGTTCGCTTTCCTGCACGTTGGTGCGCGGCAGCGGCGCAAGTGGTGGTGCGATCAGCACAACCGAACTGCAAACAGTTGCCGGGACTGTGACCATTGGCGCTGGTGCGTTCGGTTCCGCCTCGTGGACTGGTAGCGATTGGGCGAGCCCCTTCCGCGTCATCTGCGCCGGCCCCACGATGTCTTCGTGGGTCTACCGCAAGCCCATCGGCAGTGATGCCCACTTGGTCGGCTGGCTTGAGGTTCGGCTGTTCGTTGGTGGCGCGCTTGAGGTGCTGCCGTGGGTGGAAAACGGATATATCAACGTCCCGAGCCCCACCAGCAAGAGCGAAACCTACACCTTCACGCTGGGCGGCACACAGCGCGAGTCCATCGCCATGGACATCCCGGCGCGCACCCGTGCTGTGCTGGTGACGGGAACGAAGCTGGCGCACTGGCTGGGCACCGAGCCCGACATTACCGTCAGGCATGACGCCTCTTACCTGATGTCCACGGGCGTGGTCCCGTACTACTCCAAGGTCAGCGCCGATTCAGTCGTCTCTGCGTGGGTGGACAGCATCACGTCCCCACAAGAGCAGGGCCGCTTCCCCTCTGGCATGGGCTCTGCTGGCGCGCATCCGTCCATCGGCCTGCTGCCGCAGTGGGACACGCTGTATCTGACCAACGGCAGCGCGAAGACATGGCGCGTGCTGCAACAGCAGGGCTACCGGGCTGGCCGCTACGGCATCCACTACCGCGACGAGAGCACCAACCGCGTACCGCGAGCCACGGACCACAGTACGCGGGTGTTCGGTGGCACGTCGGGCATGTCCGACCAGGGCGCAAGCACCACCAGCAGCGGCGCAACGGCGCAGACCGGCACCGCACCGCCCGCCTACAAGATCAGCCACGCACCCAGCATGGGGTACATGGCCGCGCTGGTCACTGGCCGATGGTTCCACGCGGAAACCACGCAGTTCGCGGCGGCCATGCAAGGCTTTATCCAGTCGGACGTCTATCGCACATGGGCCAGCGGCGTCATGGCCTACCGCGTGCGCAGCTACATGCAGGCGCGTGGTTTTGGCTGGGCCATCCGCACGCTGGCTCAGGCCTGTGTTGTGACGCCTGACGGCGATGCACTGCGCACGGAACTGCAAAGCCACCTGAACCAGACCGTGGCTTACAACCATGCGCAATTCGTGGCGCAGTCGCATAACCCGTTCGGGTGGATGACGGACTACACGCCGGACCTGTCCGCAGCAGCGGTGACGCCCCAACTCGGCCAGCCGTTCATGCAGGACTTCATCATGCAGGCGCTGGGCTACGCACGCCAGGCGCTTGATGACGGCATCACGGAGAGCGCCAAGTTCGCGGCATGGTACGAGTGGGCTGCAGCCAGCGTCATTGGCCGCATGGGCGGCACGGGGGCTACTGAGTGGCTGTACCGCGATGCAGAGGCGGCCTACCAAATCGCCATCAGCCCGGTGACGTTCCCCAACTGGGCCAACGGCTCAGGCCCTTGGTATTCGGATTGGGGCGCGGCCTGGACGGCGACCTTTGAAACACCGAATGCAGAGGTCGGCGGGAAAACGATCCACGCGAACTACACGTTCCCCTACACCCAATCGGTGCCGGCCAAGACGCTGGGAGATGGTTCGCTGCGTGAGGGCGCAATCGGCAATGACAGCAGCTACTGGCACAACTTCCAGCCCGCGCTGGCCTATGCCGTTGAGCACAACATCACCGGGGCCCGTGAGGCGTGGGCGCGGTTTGTCGGGGCGGCGAACTTCACCAGCGGCGTGGAGTCCTTCGCGGCATCGAATCCCATCTGGTCGGTGTACCCACGGGCCGCGCGCACTTGGTCTGTTGGCATGGCTACCGACACATGGGTGCCGCTGACCGGCACAACATGGAGCACCTGGGCAAGCGCCAACATCCCCGCTGGGGCCTACAAGGGCAGCAACCCGCTCAACGCCATCGTTGACGCCTACTGCGACCCGGCCAGCGATTCCGGGGCGGAATACTTCTTCGGCGGTGGCCACGGCGACGGTTCTTGCAATGCCGTGGTGAAGTTCGATCACGAGTCGCTGACATACAGCATCGTCGGCACGGCCACGCCCCCGTCGAAGTATCCGCCCAGCTATGTGAACGGCAGCGCATTGCAGCCCGGCCCGCTGACATACCCGAGCGGGCAGAGTGGCAGCGGGTTCTTCTTGGACGGCACGGTCCTCACGAATCCTGCGGACACCAGCTACATAACGCCGCTGGCCCGTGCCAGTACGCATATGTACGGCGCGGCGGCCAAGCGCGGCAACGTGGTGCATTACTTCTACCTGACCTATGGCGAGTTCAACACCGTAACAGGCGTGTGGGACGGGCGAGGCGTCAGCATCGGCTCGCAGCTTGCAACGATGTTCGCCAACTACGGCAGCGCAGAGCCCGACATTGGCACTCAGGCGGTCTATGACTCTGTGACGGACCGGTTCTTCTTCACCCTGAACCCCGGCGACAACTCGGGCGCGTGGCGCAACGGCATTGCGGTGTTCAACCCGAACACGCGCACGCTGCAAGCCGTGATGGAGTTTGGCGACCGGGGCTCGATGTACACCGGTGGGAATGCGATGGTGAAGGTGGGCCGCAAGCTCTACATCTTCATCAAGTCAGCCACGGGTGACTACACCAGCCCGCAGACCCTGAACGCGGGCGTCATCGTGGACATGGACCTCGCGGCGGCGGCATCTGGCCGCGTGAACACGCCGACAACCGCGCAGGTTTCCAAGTTCGTGACCAGCGGCGACGACATCGGGTCATTCCTTGGCAGCAGCACCAATCAGGAAACCATCCCATGCTGGTATGACGGCACGGCCATCAGGCGCTGGAACTACGAAGCGACCAAGAAGGCCAACATCTACACGGTGGGCCTCACGCCTGCAAGCGGCTCTGGCACTGCCGCAAGCCCCTACGTGCTGACGCAGACGGCCCGCACCTTGTCAGGCACGCCCCCGGCGTCCATTGCCTACGTGTCCAAGCGGTTCGTTTGGGACCAGGCCAGCGGCTGCGCTCTGGTGCTGCCGATCAGTTCGTCCACTTGGTACGCCATCAAACTGAGCTAAGGCTATGAGCCAATTCCTGAACGAGACATTCTCAAGCGGCTCATTCCTTGACGGGAAGACGGCCGACGTTGGCGGGACGTGGAG
>JACCDR011668964.1_pt1 | contig 18444 bp, 28 predicted proteins | sample 7446431 | NCBI WGS metagenome assembly JACCDR01 (sample SAMN15323443, study PRJNA562643) | freshwater metagenome | isolation source: river surface water | place: USA:Blue River Watershed | collected 2017-08-17
CGAATCCGGGGCCGAAGCGGTCGCGGCGTTTGCCGTGATGTACCGGACACAGCTAACGAATCCTTACGCGGCCTGAGCCGCTGGAGATACTGACATGGCGACTTTACTGCGGCGGATTTCGAGCCTTGGCGCGAAGGTTGAATCGACGAAGGGAACCGCCGAAACCATCACGGCGACGGAAGCGGTGTTCAACGTCTACAACGTGAACATCATCCCGGACATCACGATCAACCGCAGGGAGGGCCAGACGAGCCTGAGCCAGCTTGCGGCGATTCCTGGCGGGCGGATGGGTCGGATCACGTTTGAAACCGATCTGGTGGGCAAGGGCTCCAGCGGGCGGCCCGACTGGGCTTCCGTGTTCCTCTCCGGCTGCGGGTTTGTGGATTCAACCGGCACGTTTTCGCCTACGTCGAATTATTCGACGCAGACGAGCGTGACGTTCGCACACTACATCAACGGAAAGCGGTTCCTGATTTCCGGCGCGATGGGCAATTTCACGATCAACCTTGCCAGCGGCAACCACGGGACGGTCGCTTTTGATTTCCTCGGATGCTGGGGCGGCGTCACCGACGCGACGATTCTGGACCCGACCGAGCCGACCACGCTTCCCCCGCGATTCGCCAGCGGCACACTCACACGCGGGGGCGTGGCGCTGCTGACCAGCAACGTCACAATCAGCAGCGGCAACACGTTGGAACTCCGGCCCGACGCGGCGACGGCCAGCGGCTACGCGGCGTGCGCCATCACAGCCCGCAACGCCACCGTTACGATGGACCCGGAGGACGATCTGGTGGCGACCCGTGACGACTACGGGAGCCTGTTGGCCGGGACGGAAGCGGCCCTGTCGATCGTCGTCGGCGCATCGGCGAATAACACCATGACCATCGCGGCCCCGAAGCTGCAATTCACCGGCATCACGCCGGGCGACCGCAACGGGATTCTGGTGAATCAGGCGACTTACCAGTGCAACCGATCGGCCAGCACCGGCAACGACGATCTGACGATTGCATTCACCTAAACGATCTGGAGGAATACATGATCGGCATTGGAAAAAACGAACGATTCTGGTTTGATCTGCCCGGCGGCCGCGCCATCGGGTTCCGTTACATGTCGGCGCGGGAGTCCATCGAATACGTGCGGCGTGTGGACGCGATGAACGAGCGGCTCGAAAAATACACCGAAGCGATGGACGCGGCGTTTACGATCGTTCAAGACTACGCCATAGACTGGCGCGGGTTCAACGAATCGTTCTCTTGCGAGAAACTGCCGGACATGCTGACCGCCCGCGAGGTTTTCGACGTGGCGTCCAATCTCGGCAACCAGCAGATTCTTTCGGAGCGTGAACAAAAAAAATCCGAGTCCGGGTCGCCATCGAACACGGCAAACTCTGCCGAGATTGCCAGCCCGGAAAGTGCGCTGAAATCGGCGTAGAGATAGAGTGTCCCGCGTGCGGCGGCGCGGGATGCAGGACCGACAGCAACGAGCCAGACCGTTGCAGAGATGGCAAGGTGAGGATCAAGGGATGTTGCAAAGACTACTGCGAAGGCCTCGGATCGGCGATGATGTTCGCGGAGTTTGCCGAACGCGGGACATGGCCGGAGAGCGGCGGGTTGCTCGATCAGTGTCAGAGTTTCGTTGTGTTCCAGCGTGCCGTCGTCCGCGATCGTGAATACTGGCAAGGCGTAAAATAAATGGCCATCGAAAAAACGCTGCTACTGACGCTGAGGGGCAAGGATGAACTGTCGCCGGCATTGAACGGCGCGGCGGCGTCTGCTGATAAACTGACCGGGATTTTCGGCACGCTGAAATCCGCCGTCGGCGCGTACCTTGGAATCCAGGCGGTTGCAGGCGCGGCGCGATTCATCCGCGACCGGTCAATTGAGGAAGGGCGGCTTGCTGAAGCTCTGTCGATGCGCGGCGAGGCCGAAGGGTTTACCGTTCGGGCCATGAAGGATTCGGCGCGTGCGATCGGGGATATCACATCACAAGGCACGCTGGCGATTGAAAAGAATCTGGCGCTGGCCCTGTCGATCGGAGCGACGACCGATCAGGCGAAAAAGATTGTCCTGGCGGCCGATCGCATGTCCGATGTTTTCGGCACGGAATTATCCGGCAACGTTGAGAAGTTGACGAAAACGCTGACGGGAACCGCTGGCCAGCTCGGTAAGTTGATCCCCGGATTCAAGGAATTGACGGAGGAGGAGTTGAAGGCGGGCAAGGGGATCGACTTCATCACGGAGCGGCTGAAGAAGCTGGAGGAATCGGGGGCGCGGCAGACGATCGAGACGCTGGAAAAGGGATGGGAAAACATCCGGGAATCGCTGTATCAGGTCGCCGTGTTGCAGGGCCGCGTGTTGTCAAATGCCACCGGCATAGACGCGAAGGGGATTCTTTCCTCCGGCGTGGAGAACCTTGGCGCGTTATCGAAGTATCTGGCCGACATCAACAACGCGACGGATGAACAGCGGGCGGAGGCACAGAGGCGGGCCGATGCTCGAACGGCCCCCGGCGAGATCAACATCAGCGGCAGGAAATACCGCGAAGAATTGATGAAGATCATGGAGGAAGGTAGGTTTGCCGACCGTGCGGCGCAGGCCCAGCGCGAACGCGACCAATCCGCCGAAAACGCCCGCCGCGCCGCCGGTTCCCGTGCGCTGGCTGGCGGATTCGCCAATCTTTCAGGCGCGATCAGCGGCCCAGGATTCGGCGAAGCTCCGCTGATGGAGGCGCTCCGTCGCGGAGTTGCGATGGGCGCAGGCGCGGCCAGCCGGTTCGGTCGATTCATGGGCGCGTTCGGCGTCGATGAAGGCGGGCCGACGGTCGATCAGATTTTCGCGCACGAAGCGAGCATGAATTACTCGCAAAAGGTCCGTGAAAAGGTCGATGATTATCTGGCCAATCGGACGGCCCAACGGATGGTGGGACTCGGTGCGGCCCCGACCGGCGATTACAACCGATTCTTAACCGGCGTCGGCAGTGAACAGCGGCCGGAGATCAGGTACGCGAAGGACACGGCGGAGAATACGAAGCTGACCGCCGAACGTATCCAGCAGCTTATCGACGAAGTGAAAACACAGGGATTCATCAAGGTGGGGCTTAACTGATGGCTGAGGTAACACGGCATCCGAATGAGACGGTTGTTGTCGATCAAGGCGGCCTGCGCTATCAGCTTACTTACGACATTGCCAATGTGCCGACGATTACCGATGCTCTGACGGCGGCGGGCGTTCCAAGGTACAACGATCCGCACCCTGAGCGGCCAGACGTGCTTTGCTCAAACGTGAGCGTGACAGGACGCGGCGGGCAGGCGACGCAGATATGGGTGCTTACGGCGACGTATTCGATCCCGGAGCGCACGCTTCACCGCGACCCCGACAAGCGGCTTGGAGAAGCTCCGATCCTGTCATGGCGTACCGGCGTATCGCAAGAGGCGATCGACCTCGATATCTACGATAACCCGATCGTCAATTCCGCCGGTGAAGGATTCCGCAATCCGTACATTACCACCGTGCCGCTCTATTTCCTCACCGTACGGCGGTGGGAAAACGGATGGTCGCCGCGCACGATGCTGAAGTATGGGAACAAGGTCAACGCCGATAAGTTTTTCGGCGTCGATCCTGGGCAGGCGTTTTGCCATCACGTTCATCCATCGCAGGATTCGGACAGGACCAGCCCGATTGTGCAGGTCGAGTATCATTTCGAGTTTCGGGAGGATGGGTTTGAAGCGCGGATGAAAGATCAAGGGTTCAACGAATTACTCCCGGCGCAGGCTGGCGATCCCGGCGGCCTGAAGCCGATCCTGTTGCCCGACGGCACGCCGGTAACGACCGACAGCCCGTTGAACGGCTTTGGCCGCCCGTTCGATCGGACGCGGGTATTCGACCGGGGCAACGCGAATAATCCGCTTGTCGATGGTGCTGGATTGCAGTTGTACGATCGGGCCGCTTACCTGCGTTACGTGGTGAAGAAATCCGCACGCTTTGGGGAGTTGAATCTTGAGTAGAATTCAAGGCCATGCACTGACTCCGATGGAGGCCTCGATGGTGCTGGACGTTGCCCGGCGTGTGCTTAACATGCGCGGCCCGAACGTCCGCAACCAGCCTGGCGGGATTTACATCGGCGAGCCTGGGGATCGGCAGCGGTACGCCGGGCCGACGGTGGCGCGGTTCCGGGTTCGATCGGTCGAGGGCGATTATCTGGTTTGCCGGGCGACGGATGGCGTTACCGATGGGGAAGTGGATATCAAGGTGGCCAAGCCGTATCTGCTCCAGAAAACGCCGTTCGATGGCGTGAGCCGGGCAGGTGTGACGTATACCTATACCGATGGGGCGACGACGGGAACGCACACGATCAACACCAGCGGCGACGACGGCAACCAGCAGCGCATCGCCACGCTGGATTCGGACGCGACGGATAAGGAGTTTCAGACGATCATTCCGCGATACAGCCCGGCCGCCACAGGTTACGACGGTGACATCATCATCGCCATGAAGGGCGTCAACGGCGGGCCTCCTGCGATTGTGGACGCCGGTTACAGCTACGAACAGCGGATCGAATGGCTCGACATGAACACCGACGCGCGAGCGTGGTGCGAAGATAATACGAACGTGGAGGATGCTTAATGTCCGTTCGTATGGACAGCCGGGCGGGGTCGAGACTCGGAAGCGGGATGGCTTCCCGTCGGCTGTTCACTGGCCATCAAGGGATGACGCTCTGGACCTGCGGATGGGACGGATCGTATCCGATCTTCCGAAAGTGGAACGCCGCTGGCGAGATCGAGTGGGAGTATACAGAGACGGTTTACGGGATTCGCCCGCTGGCAATCGCCGTCGATGACGATGGCCACGTTTACATGACCGGCACGGCGGACGGTTCGTCGTATGCCGTCATGTCCGTATCATCGGCCGGGGCGTTTCGGTGGGCCAATACGCTGTTTGCCGGCCACGCCGGCAGGACGGCGGACGGATCGTGCATCGCGTACTCGAACGGCCACGTTTACGTCGGCCACGATCAGGAAGCCATCAACGCCACGGTAACGATCCACAACGGCGACGGAGCAGGCCCGGAGGATCAGCCTTGCGTGGTTACACGGTTCACGGCATCAACCGGGGTATTCGACCGGCACATCATCACGGCTGGATCGGCTGGCGGTCGGGACGCGGAGTTTATCGCGGTCGATCGGACGGCGGATACGCTGGCGATTGCATCGGGCGCGACGGCGGCGCAGGTGTATCTGATTTCCCACGATCTGCCGACGATGACGACGAACTGGACGGCCAACGCACCGGCAGACGGCGCAAACGTGCTGGCCCCTCGTGGGCTGGATATCAACGGAGACACCGGGGATATCTACGTTACGGCGGCAAGCTCTGGCGGCAACGCCGACACGCTGAGCCATCGCGTGTCGCGCTATGATTCGAGCGGGACGGAATTGGACTACCTTCTGGATTCTGGACTATACATCGGCAGCGGAGAACGCATCGGAGGTATCGCCGTCGATCAGCAGGGTCGCGTGATATGGGCGGCGTCTACAGCAACCCATCCGCTGACGCTTCGTATCTACGATTCCGAACTGAATCTGATTGGGGCAGAGCCGCACCACACGGCGGATAACGCGGCCGACGTAATCACCGGCGGGCTATGCGTCGATCACTTAGGCAGGGTCGGAATCGGCAACCGATCGGGCATGGCTTTCGTTTATTCGCAGGCAAAGACCTACAAGCGTGCCTATAATGGAGAGGGCGATGGTCTTACCCCCGTAGCCGTCTCCGCTGGCCCGCGACTGGAGCATTAAACATGGCAGACATCTACTGGGTAGGCCAAACAACGGCGGTCGCGCAGGTCAGTACGTTTACGATCAGCACGTATCACAACACGCCGACTTACTCGCTTACGGTCGGCGGTGTTTCCGTCACCACGGCGGCCGGGCTTGGCTCCGATACGGCGGTCGCGGCATCGCTGATTGCCCTCTGGAACGCCAGCACGCATCCGTATTTCACCGGCATTACAGCCAGCACCAGCGGCGCGGCGAACTTTGTCACCCTCACGGCGGACACGGCGGGCGTTCCGTTCACGGCGACGGCTGGCGTATCAACGACGGACGGGGCCATCAACGGATCGACGGCATCCAGCGGAATCGCGGCAACGGCAACCACGGCGAACGCCAGCCCTAATTCGGCGACAGGCGCACGCAATTGGTACAACGCAACAACCGGGGCATTCTTCCCGCCTGCATCCTGGGGCGGATCGGATAACGTCTACGTCGAAAACTCCAGCACGTCGATCCTCTGGAACCTCGATCTATCGGCCTATCCGGTCGCGTCGTTTTCCTTCGGCAAGACGTTCGTTACCCCGGCGGTCGCTGGCCTGAATCCCATGCAGTTCCAGACCGGCGCGGCGACGACGGCGGTATCCACGGCGGCGCATGAATACCGTGGGCACAAGCTGAAGATCGCGGCGACGACGGTGACGATCGGGTATTACAACGGCAACGGCTCGCCGTCCATGTCCGGGCGGATCAATCTCGATCTTCACACCACCAGCAGCAGCACGGCGCGGGTTTTCGATACCGGCGTCAACCCGACGGACGCGGGGCAGATGGCTTGCAGGCTGGTCTACAACGTCGGCACCCGGACGGTAAAAATCTACGGCGGCAATGTGGGAATTGCCACCGATGGATTTGATGAGGCTTCAAGCCGAAACCTTGGAGTCATTGAAACGCATCCGCCGAACGGCAATGGCCGCGCGCCGTCCGTTGTCATTGGCGGAGGGCCGAATAACGACCCTACGACGATGAACTTCTACGCCGGTGACGTGCTGTTTCAGGCGGGAAGCACGTCGTCGATCAACGTCTACGGCGGAACATTCAAGATGGCGAATCACGCAAGTGGTACAGGAACGCACGACGATCTTACCGTCTACGGCGGAACCGCCGACGTTCGCGGATTCAGCGGGACGATCACCGATCACGCCGTCAGATACAACGGTCGGCTTATCAGGGACAACGCCACGACGTTTACGAACGGCCTTACGATTCTCGGCAACGGGATGGAAATCAAGGCTGTCTAACACTCACTCGCCCGCACACGCGGCTAACGTGAAAGGAAGATCATGGGAATGCAACAGAACGCACTGGCTACGGTTAAATCGCCGTACCGGAAGTTTTTTCTCGGCACGGACGCTTCCGACGCAAGCTTTACGAATCCGATCCCGACGACTACCCAGCCTTCAACCGGATTCGTCGCCGTCCCGATTGGCGCGAACTTCGCATCTGTTATGCTTTATGGCGAAAACTCAAACGGCGACCTGATTAACTACAGATTCTGGACATCGAGGAAAACTACCAGCGTGGTCGGGACCACGCTTTGGGTTCCTCGCATGCTCTGTGAAGTCGCATGTACGCTTTCGGCCATCACCGGCATCGCAGCCGCCGAAGTCGTCAACACCGAGTTTTTCGTTGACACCATCAGCAAGACAACCAGCCCGTGGCCTGCGTTCATTGAAGTCTGGAGCCCCGAAAACGACACGATCGCCGAAATGGTTTTCGACTGTCGCGGGGTTGACATGCTTGGCCTGACCGCTGACCTGAACACCGGGGCGACGCTCGCCAACGGCCTTGTGGCGTTTTTCTAAGGAGCGCTTGCGATGGCAATCTCAAGCTACCGAAGGGCGACACAGGCACGGCATCTGACCAGCGGAGGCGCGGACGTTGACAACGCCTCCGGCTGCTGTTTCCGATGGGGCTCAATCTGGTCCGCCACGGCTGGCACGCTGCGGCGCTACCATCCTATCACCGGGGCGCTGCTCCAATCCGTCACCATGACCGGCGGATCGGCGCTGGACATCGAAGCGATGGCGCATCGCGGCGGTAATTCGATGGCGATGATGGCGGAGGCGACGGGGGATATTTATTACCTTGACATCACCGATGCGGATTCGGCGAAGGATTACGCGGCGGCGACGATCGTGAGGAATTACGCCGGGACTCTGGAAACCGCGCATACCGACATTCTCGACAACGTGATTGTCACGATTGTAAACAACCAGATCAGCAACGGAGACGCCATCCGGTTCATGCCTGGAACCGGCGATATGGTCATGGACAATATCGCGGCATACGCAACGGTGTACGCCAGGAAGATCGACATAAGCGGCACGCTTGAAATCGCCGACGCCGGAACACTTCCGGCGAAGCTGTACGTTACTCGGCTGGACGATGATACGTTCGAGTTGTATCAGGACGTCGGGCTGACCGACAAACTGCAACTGGACAACACCGGAACGGGCTCGCTGCGGATCATCAAGGCATCCGGGGCGACACCGCTGGACATCGCCGCCGCTGGTTTCGACGGAACAACGGACGTTGTAACCAAGACGGCGCACGGGCTGGTAACGAATGACGTGGTTTACCTTGCCGATGAAAGTTCGTTTGAGGTTTGCAGTGATTCAGGTCTTACCACGGCGGTTGATCTGTCATACACTCGGACCAGCGGAACGGTGTTCGTCGGCGGGATTTACACCGACAACTTCGAGGCGATGGCGTACGATCCTGTCGGGGCGAAATACTACGTTGCAAAGCAGCAAAGCCCGCGAATCTACGTCATCGACCCGGCCGCTCCAACGACGGCCACTGAGTGGACCAACAGCACCTTTTTCTCCGGCGTGACGGCCAACGTCTACGTCTCGGACATGCACTACATCCCGGCGACTGATACGATGCTGGTGCTGTTCAAGTCCTCGACGACCGCGATCGTCGTCGAAGTTTCAGACTGGACCGGCACGCCAGCCATCGCATCGTCGTTGTCGCTGACGGCAACGATCCCCGGCGCGGAGGGCATCACGTCCACCGGCGACGGGTCATACGTGTTCATCAATTCGGATAGCACGCCGAATTGTTGGGTTTACACCGACGCGGCGAAGCGGTATTGGGATATCGAGGCGGTTTTCGACATCAGGCCGAAGTGGTATTTTCGATTGAATGAATCATCATTCGCCGATACCGTCGTCATCGCTAACGCAATGGATCATACGAACCACTGCGCGATGGACGTTGACGGGACTGCTGCGGCTTCGGCGCTCGCGTCATCGCCGCTTTCGTGGTCAACCGATACCGTGATGAACATCACGACCAACACGGGGACAAACGATCTGGCGGCATCCGGCGCGACCGGCCCAAGCAACACGGCGACAACCGCAATCAGCATCGCGTGCTGGTTTAATACAACGCAAGCGCCTGCGGCTGCGGCGGCAATCGCAGGATTCAGCAGCGGCGACAGTGGCGTTGAACGCACGTTCATTGGAATGGTCAACGTGTCTTCCGCAATTCATCCGATCTTCAGCTACCAGACCGGCGCATCAAGCCCACTCAAGGAACGGTACGCCACGTCGATAACGCCGAACGACGGCAAGCATCACCATCTTACCGGGACGCTCGACCTTTCAACGGTTGACACCGACAGTACGGGGACGACCGGCAAGATGCTGCTTTATTACGACGGAACATTGCGCGCCGCAACCCATGACTCAGGGGATAATGACGCGGTGGCTTACGATTCCAACTGGGGATCGCCATCGGTCAGAATCGGAAGCACTGAAACCGGCGGCGCTCTGGCGTCTGAATACGTCGGCGCTGTTTCCAGGGTGCTGATTCACGACGGTCTGATTACCGCTGCACAGGTTCGCGCCCTCTACGAAGCAGGCCCGCCGGTCGTCGGCGGACGCGGGCGGCGCAACCGCAGGTAATTCGTGCCGGGCGTACAGCCCGGAGATTGGAACAGGTATGGTTTCCGAGCGTAAGTTTTCGCTTATCAAGAATTGGCAGATGGCCGCCGCCGCCGCAACGATCGTTGCGACCTGGGCGATTCACGGGTATCAGATCGTCCAGCTTTCCCGTGACGTGGAGATTCTGAAAGAACAGGTCCGAACGTTGCAGGTTTCGGTTGGCTCGATCGGGACTGACATCGGGTGGATCAAGAATGAACTGAACCGGAAGCACGCGATGGCGTCCGGCGTTACTCGTGGAGATCGCGATGAACAGATACGATGAAATCGACGACGACATGGCCCGCGACGCCGAACCGATGGACAGCCGCACCCCCTGGGGATGGCTCATGGCCGCGCTGGTCGGGCTGGTGCTGCTGGGCGTGATGGCCGCCGGTGGATGCGCGATGCACTGGGATCACGATAACGACCCGCTGACGCCCGACGTGGAAAAGCCCGCGTCGATCTGGATTCCCGAAGCTGCTGCGGCAGTCGCCCCGGCGTTCGGTCCCTGGGGCGTGGCGCTGTCTGGGATCGCTACTGCGGTCGCCGGGGTATTGGCCGCCCTTGAGCGGAAGAACGCGGCTAAGGCGAAGCAGGCGGAACAGGAAGCAGCGCAAGCCGCACAGACGGCGGCGGCAATCGTCAACGCCATCGACAAGGGCAAGTCTGCCCCCGACGCGACGCTGGTTGACCTGACCGCCGTGAGCCGCGCCATGCCGCAGGAAGTCAAGGATGCGGTCAAGGCCCTCCGCGATCCTCCGCCGGCGAAGTGAAAGCAATTCCTCCACCCTCCCCTGCCGCTGGCGTTGTGTCGGCGGCGGGGTTTTTAATTCCAGCGCCACGGCGTTGACCGTGGGCGGGGTGTTCGCAAGCAGCGACTGGGTTTCTGAAGTCTTTTGGCTCGCTGTTTCCCAGTGGGTTTCACGACGTGATTGGCTCGCTAAACCTGTGTGGGTTTCATCCAACGTGTGGCTCGCTACGTTTGAGTGGGTTTCGGTTGCGAAGTGGCTCGCTAGGGCCTGGTGGGGTTCAATCGCTCGACGGATCGCTACTCAGCTTCGGGTTTCACGGCGGGGACGGCTCGCAAAGTCTCGCTGGTTTTCACGCAGACTCCGGCTCGCTGCTGCGATATGGTGTTCAATCTCATTCCAGGCTCGCTGGACTCCTTCGGTGTTCATTGGCATGGTGGCTCGCCGAGGTGGATTGGTTTTCATTTGGCCTCAGACTCGCTAAAACTCATTGGTGTTCAAGCCGCGTCTGGCTCGCTTGCTGCTCTTGGGTTTCACGGTGACCTGTGGCTCGCTAACTCGTAATGGGTTTATTTCGTAACTTGGCGCGCAAAGGAACAGTGGTTTTCGTAAGGGTAATGGCTCGCATATCGACCTTGTGATTTAGAAGATCGCAGGCTCGCTAACGCGTTTTGGGTTTCAGGACACATCAGGCTCGCTACTCTTGAATGGGTTTCATGACGCTGATGGCTCGCATGGGTTGTGTGGGTTTCACAGCAACCAAGGCTCGCTAGGATGGGGTGGGTTTCAGTTTTTAACTGGCTCGCTACTCGAACTTGGATTTCATGGGCGGCCTGGCTCGCTTGGGCGGGGTGGGTTTCTGCCGGTGCTTGGCTCGCTGTTTTTCCGTGGGTTTCATGACGTGATTGGCTCGCAGGTCCGCATTGGGTATCATTCCGCGCCGAGGCTCTCACGCCGCCCCATGAACCCCCATTCCCAACTTCGCCACGCTGTACGGATCGCTGATCGGAAGGCCCTCAATCTTGCGCCACTCCAACCACAGATCGGCAAGAAAAATCTTCACCATGTACCGCGTCGCCTGCCTCATGCGACGCATCTTGCTAATCTTCCCATAGCCATCGACTTCCTTGCCGTCATTGTGGACGCCGTAGATGGCGTGATTTTCCATGCGTGTGCGGTAGTTATAGAAGATCGGCGAGTACTTCGAATTCTTCGCCTTGATGAACGATGCGCCGATCACGCCGACGGCCAGCGCCCGCCGCTTGGGATCGAAGGCCGCCCCGCGAAACTCTTTGACCGTTCCATCCTTGCGGCTGATGGTCTTGTCAACCTGATGCTCCGGTTTGTAGAGCGTGCGCGCCGATCCGATGCCGGTTTTCGGGTCGATGTAAACATCAAGCCCAAACAGTTTCCAGAGCGACGACGCATGGCGGGCCATCGAAATATCGCCGACGGCGTGAATCAGCCGCCCGGCAAGGCGCGGGCCGATGCCCTTGACCGATTCAAGGAACTCGGTCCAGATCGGAATCTTGCCGAGCATGTGTGCCAGCAGCTTGTCGATCGCCGCTTCACGATCCAGCAGCGCCACGTAGGTTTCCGCCATGAAGTACGCCTCATAGCTGTTGATGATTTCGCCTGGCTTGAACGTCCTGGAGTTGATCTTACCGGCGACTTCATCACTGATCCGCTTGTAATCTTTGACCAGAAGATTCAGGAACTTCGCCGACTTCGCGTCGGTTTCCTCCTCGTCTGGAATCTCCGACGGTTCATCATCAACATGAAGCGCGGCGATGCTTGCGCGATGATCGGCGCAAAGCTGGTTCCCGTAGCGAATCCGAGATCCCTGAATGTCATACAGACTCGCAACCGTCGTCCTGATATTCCTCGTGTCCATCTCGTTGATCCTTTAGGTCCATGACCTGTTGTGTTTCTTTGCCTTCGTATACCCTCCCCATCCATCCTTCGTCGGGACAGCCCCGCCGGTAAGGATGATTCCGCCGTCGCCGTTGCCGATACGCCGATCGTGCAGGTTCACGGCCACGGCGTCCATGTAGTCAGAGAACGTCGCGCCGGTGCGGGTCATCGGGATTGTTGCGCCCATTGCTGGGATCGAGTCCGTCGGATGAATCGTGTTCGTAGTCGTGGGATTCGGTGAACTCTTGCAGCCCGTCGCGTCGGCTAGAGAACGCTTTTCGTCTGTTGTCTTTTTCATAATCTCTCGGTTTTGCCGTGTTGAACTTGGCGCACATGGCATCCTTACAACGGATGCAGTAATCATCGTCCGATTGAGTTGTAAACGATAGCTTGCACCTCTTGCATCTACGATCCATGCTTCATCCTCCGTAACATCCTCTGCCGTTCCATCTTCCGAAGCCGCTGGGCTTCCTTCCTGGCCGCACGTTCAACCGCCGACGTGTTCGCGTCTGACCTCATGCACCAGCCTTCATCGACGTGCATCGCCATGCGCTGATTCATCGGCACGCGGTTGCCGTCACGGTCTATCGTGGTGTACCGGCGCGGCGTGGTCCCCCTCATCGCGGGCTCTGGTTCCATGCGGATCGGCGTGCCGATGAGTTCGTAGCCGCAGGTTGGCTTGCCGTCCTCCATGATCACGCGGCGGGCGGGCCAGCCGTTTTCGGCGTCCACGCGATCCATGAGCGCCTGTAGCCGTTCGGCGTGGCCGGCGTGGTCTGTTGATCGACCGTGCGGGAGCGTTAAAACGCAGGTGTCGATTCGCACGGTGGAGATGGGGATTAGGCGGATTGCGGGGCGTGAGCGGCGCGGGTCGTCTGGGGTCATTGGTTGGCTCCGTTGATATGTGATGGTTGCGGAACGGTGTCGATGCTCCTGAGCGTGAACGGCGGGCCATCGTCGTTCTTCAGAATCTCGATTGTGCCGAATCCAAGTTTGATGCAAAGGCGAGTATCGGCGCACCATACCGAATCGGCAGGCCCGTAAGAACTGTCGGCTGGTTCGCGTTCATACGCCCACGCAACGCCGTTGATTGGGTTCCATTCGATGATGACAAAGTGGCGTGCGTCGTAATGCCATTCACCGCGAATCTCGTCATGCTTTTCTATCTGGTTCCAGTGGATCATTCCCCACCTCCCACGATCGCGGCCCTGATGGATTCGATGGCGACGTTGAGCCTTGTTTTTGCGTCGGCCAATCTTCGCTTTGAGCCAATCATTTCGACCCAGTGGATTTCAATTGTTGCGTTCGCGTGTTCAGCCAGCATCGGCTCCACCTTCTCCCAAATCTCCCGCCGGATCGCGTTGATGTAGGCGTCGTGGGCGGTGTTGAGTATCGCGCGCTGCTTGTCGTCCCAATATTCAGAGTAAATGGCAGCTTCACTTTCGTATTTCTTCCGCAGCGTCAACAGATTCTTCGGTGCGTCGGTCATGGGTTGCTCCGATCTGCTGGGTTGACCGGCGTTAAGATTCCCCGCCCGCCTCGTCCGGCGGCGATTTCACGTCGGCGTATTCCTGGCGTTCGCAGTCGCGGCACAGGTCGCTTCCGTGCTTGTGCGGTGCGGACCAGCACGAGCGGCAGAAGTATGCTTCCATTCGGGCGAGTCGATCATTGACAGCTTCAAGCATCAGGCCAAGCTCTGGATTCTCTGTCTTGATAGCCGCCAGCTTGCCAAGTGTGTCGATCAACTCGGCAAGGCTCTTTTCGATAGGCGTCGCCGGTCGTGATTCGATCGCGTCCAGCCTGCGCAGGATTCCGGCGATAACGTCGTGGATTGGCTGGCTGGATGGGTCGGGGAGCGGGAGGGAGTCGCGGGAGGGGGTCATGGCTTGGGCTCCTTGTTCTGCGCTTCGCTTGCGATCTTCTGAAGCGATTCCGACATGTTGGATTCGTGGTAGCACTGGCGCATCATGACGATCATGATGAAAAACAGAGTCCACCCGATTGACGACAGTTCGCTGGCGGTGCGGTCACTCACTTCGCACCTCCCGGCACGATGCCCAGGGCGGCGGCGGCCTTGACAGCGCCGTCGATCCTGTCGTATTCGGACATTCCAACGGACCGCGCGAACACCGGCTTATCGATCAGCCCATGCAAGGCATCCACCAGCCTCTGCGCCACCTCCGCCAGCGAGCCAGCGGGGGGAAGGGGCGGGGAGTCCATCGCTTCGGCCCACAGGCGGGCGACTTCTTCTGGGGTTTCGTCAACACCTTGTGCCCCTGATCCACCAAAGATGACAGCCCTTGAATACTGCCGATGGTCGGGGTTGTACCTTGCGGTGTAGAAATACGTAATATCGCACGGGTTAAACCAGATAGGTTCGGTGACGGCTTCGCCGTTGATGGTTCGCGTCATTGTCAGCTTCATCAGTTTCATTTCCCACCGTCCTTCCACTCTTCGCCGGAGTTGTCGGCCTCCAGAAGTTGCAATCGAAGTTGCTCCGCCGCCGTCGTCATGATCTGCGCAAGCCGCTGGTTTGTTTCCGCGATTTCGACGAGCTTGTTCATGCGCCGCTTGAAGGCTTCTGCTTCCTCTTGCGTGTCCGCTTGGTGGGAGAAGTTCGGGCCGTTGACGGTGTACCCATCAACGTAGTACTTGTTCGATTGCTTGCTCACGGTGTCTCATTTCTGCCGGATTCCGGCGTGGGGGTGAGGATGGCGGCGATGCGGGTGGTCATGGAGTTAAAAGCTGTTCGATGAATCTCGATCTGCCCGCCGTGGTACGCTAATTCTTTCTTGCTGTAGTCGTCGTTGCGCATGATGAAACGGTTGTATGTTCCAACATGCACCGCGAACAGGCTGATGTTTTCGAGAAGATTTTTCGCCTCCACCAGCAGCTTCCTCATCGCCTCGTTTTCCGCTTCGAGTTCGGCGATCCGGGCGGCCTGGGAGTTCAGGCGGTCGCGGAATAGTTCGGCGTCGTCACGATCTGAAGTCCACGCTTCAAACCCGAATGAATCCTCGACCATGTAATTGAAGCTGTGGTCGATAGTGGCTTGAGAAATCCTGTACGGCCCCTGTTTAATTTCATCGCTCATCGTCGTCTCCTGCCGCTGGGCGGCGTTAAATCCCGAACACGTCTTTGCGATGTTCGGCGTCGATCTCTGCTTGGATTTCCATGCGCCTGATATCGTCATCACTTGGCATCATGGCGGCGTCGTAGCAGTCTGGACAAAGCCGCCCGTAAGTCAGGCTGTCGTCAGGGTTGATAACGGCGTTACATCGTGGTCCCATGCACTTGTTCACATCGAACACGGCGGCGGATGGGTCGATTCCGTCAGCCGAAACATCCTCGACAGGAACAATCGTTCCGGCGTCGTCTACGTCGTAACACCGTGGCCAGCAGTCCGCCGGGTCGGCGACGCCGGAGAGGGGGACGAGGGAGAGGGGGATGGGGGGGAGGTCGATGGTCATTCCGTGTCCTCCATATCGATCGAGCAAACCAACGATGCACCACGAACGCACATTGCAAGTTTGCAGATCGGGCAAGTAAAGTTGTCGCCGTGTTCCGGCATCGGTTTGATTATCGTGTCGAGGCATCGAGGGCAGTAGAGGCCAACGACGTTCCGAACCCTGTGGCTCTTGCTGATCTTCGATTGGACGTGCTCGACGATCTCGAAGTCGCTGATCGGGAGGTGTTCTACGTGTTGCTTGCTCATTCCATCCCCGCCTTCCTCCGCTCGGCAGCGGCTTCTTTTCTCAGACGTTTCAGTGTCTCCGGCAGGGCCTTGATGTTCGTTGGTTCAAGGTTCCAGTCGCCGGAGCCTCCAGCGGGGCAGATTGACTTCTCCCATTGCCAGACGCGACCACACTTGATGCAGACCTGATCGGGTCTGGAATACTGCCCAATCTCCCTTGGCATCTTCCGCATGTTGCCCCATCGGTTATGGTCGCAACAAAGGCGTTCGACCGTCCCGCATCCATCGCACGCCGGGCATGTCTCCTTGATTTTTTGAGGTCGTGGTGTGGTCACGGCTTGCCCTCCACCGGGACGATGCGGAAGAGCTCGCAGTGATTGCGGAAATACTCGCGGCTCATCTGGCTGATTCCGCCGTACAGGATTCTGTCGTTCTGGATCGAACGAATCTCCAGTTTGTGATGGCATGTCGGGTCGTCAACGAGCATCCCCACCTCCGCGATCCCGTTCTTCGCTTCCCACGGCTGCGGCCAGGATGATTCGATGGCGGAGATGATGCCGACAGGGGCCACGCTTCTGCCAAAAACATCAACGTAATTCTTCGCCCATCGGTACAGTTCCTTCGCGTGTTCCTGCTGGATGTCGTGGACGATCGGCGGCTTGGGCGTGGGCGTCGGCGTCGGGACTGGCTCCCCCTCCATCGCCTCCAGCGCCGCGTCGATGCCGTGGTCGCGGAGCCAGCGGAGGATGAACCACGTAACAAAGATTGACTGCGATTCTGCCTTCAATCGCACGCCTTGATTTCCGCAGGTCATCTGAATCTTGAAATGATCCGGGTTGCCGAAGTGGATTGTGTGGCCACGGCTGTCTCGTTCAACCACCGGCTTCTCCCCCTTCGCCTCCGCGTCGATGGCGGAGAGGACGGCGCGACCAGCGGAAACAACTTCGTCCTTCGCATTCGTGCCGTCGTAAAGTCCGACCCACTTCCGCAGAATCCTCAGCATCTCTTGAACGTGTTCGGGTTTCATTTCGAGGCTCCTTCTCGCTTGGGGCTCGCCATGATCGCATCGTGCATCTTCTGGCATTCGGCGAACACTTCGGCACGATTTGACTCGTTCCAGTTCTTTCCCGGAACGATCTGAGGTGAGTTCCCGTGCATCATCGGGTCTTGAATCCTGATGATGTCGGCAGCGACCAGATCGAGAACCTTGGCGCAGGCATCTCGCGTTACATCGCGAGACGGGTAAACACGCTGTAGAAACTCAAACGCTCGGCCGGTGTCACACGTTGCAAACTGGAATGGTTTGGTGAAATCCACGCTCATTCCTTGGCTCCTTCGATGGTGGTGATGTTCCACGGTCCAGGCGTCGGCTGGCTCATTTCACACCTGCCTTGCGGCGGTTGCGTTCGGCAATGGCAACGAGGAGATGCTCCGCAAGCCAATTAGCCTGCTGCTCTTCGAGCCAGATGCAATCAATGCCGTTGCCAATCGCGTATGGGCGCAAATCGTCGCAAGCGTCGATACCAATTCTCAAGTCCGCATCGCCTTTGATCTTCTTGCTTGTCGGCCTGATGCGGACATAATCGTCGTGTTTTTGGCTCTTCGTAATGGTGTATTTCTTTTTCGTCGCCATCTACATCTCCTTGCCGGTTCGCCGGCGGTTAAAGCGAAGGGTGGGACTCGAACACACGGCCACGGTCGGTATGCGCGCTCCGCCGTTGCTCGACCACCTGAGCTACCTTCGCAGATTGCCGGTGGCTCTCCCGGCTGGTAATGGCGATGCTGGGAGTCGAACCCAGTCCTCCTAGCGCGTACGTCGCTAGCGTGCTACCCTTACACCGCATCGCCTTATCCCGCTCACGATGGCCAGCCTGCGGGGGGCTGTGGCAGACGTTGATGGCATCGCCTGCCTTTCGGCCGTCGTGTCGGCCGTTGTCGTGGTCACGGCTTCGAACACCGCTTGCGGTATTCGGCCAGCGCGATCGGAAGGTGCTTGATGAGCCACTCGATCCGCTGTTCGGTCATCCAAAAAGCGATTTCTTCGTCGCCCACCGAAATGATTTTGTTGTCATCGTCAATGTCGATGTCGATACCGAATCCGTTTTCCGCCAGATCAAGGTCTGTCGGGTCGATCTCGACAACCGTGTGGGCGTTCGGAAGTCCGCCGCTCATCCTGTAACTCTTATTCGCCATCGTAATCTCCTTGCCGGTTCACCGGCGTCTGTTAATCCCCGACGCTGGCTCTCACCACCGCCGGGTCATGCTGGAGCCCGTAACAGCCACCAGCAGTCCGCTCGCTTCGCCGATTCGTAGGGGAGGATCGCC
>JACCDR011397558.1_pt1 | contig 18443 bp, 18 predicted proteins | sample 7446431 | NCBI WGS metagenome assembly JACCDR01 (sample SAMN15323443, study PRJNA562643) | freshwater metagenome | isolation source: river surface water | place: USA:Blue River Watershed | collected 2017-08-17
ATTGAAAATTTAATGTTGGTGCTTTAGCGGAGAGGGTCCACCCGTTCTCATTCCGAACACGGAAGTTAAGCTCTCCATCGCCGATGGTACTCCTTCGGGGGCAGAGTAGGTAGGCGCCAACATTAAGTTTTCAATGCTCCTAATAATAAAAAACCACTTCCTAAAGTGGTTTTTTATTATTAGGAGAACAAACAAAACGGTTCAATCACCACAAAAACGCGGTTGCTCCTTCAACCGCGTTTTTGTACCTACACGACCGGAGTATCGTGTAGATTGTTTGCTATACTTATGTCGACTATGGAAACATTTCGCTGGTGGGCATTTTGGCGTCGTGTTCAGTATGGAACATTGCTCGTCGCGGTTGTTTTGGCATGTAGTATGGTTATCTACCAGCAGTACTTCTTTGTGTCACCGACCTGCTTTGATGGCTTGCAAAATGGCGCTGAACAGGGTATTGATTGTGATGGGTCATGTGTTCGTATTTGTGCGTCATCCGTCAACGAACCGCGTGTAGTCTGGGCTAAAAGTTTCCCAGTGGTTGATGGGCAGTATAATGCGGTGGCGTACATTGAAAACCGAAACATTCGTGCAGGCGCACAGAATGTTTCGTACCGCTTCAGACTTCTTGATCGAGGAGATGTCATTGCCGAGGTCGAAGGGGTGACTGATCTTCCACCCAACACCGTGGTACCGCTCTTTGCTGGGAGAGTGCGAACAGAGGGTGAACGAGTCCCGACAGAGACAGAACTAGTGCTCGCACCGATAGAGTTGTGGCAACCAGCGACTATTCCAGAGAACCAGTTTCGTGTTACTGACCTTCTCTTGCGTGATGTTGATACGAGGCCACGGCTGACGGTACAGATAGAAAATAATGACGTTACGGTTGTTGATACTGTTGAGGTTGTCGCGACAATCTTTGATCGCGAAGGGACGCCACTCACAAGTTCAAAGACTGATATTGACAGATTCCTTGGTCGTGAGAAGAAGGAGGTGGTTTTCACCTGGCCTCGTTCGATCGCGCGGACGGTCCGTAGTTGCGAGATTCCATCCGACGTTGTCCTTATTCTCGATCGGTCAGGTTCAATGGCCGCTGATGGCGGCGATCCACCTGAACCCCTCGAGAGTGCGAAGCTTGCGGCAATGAACTTTGTTGAAGAATCATTTACCACGACACAATTTGGTTTGTTGTCGTACGCGACGAACCCATCAGAACCGTTTGATCAAGTACTAACGTCCGACAGAGACGCTATTAAAAGCGCGATTGCGAATATTACTATGGGGACTGATGGTGTCCAGTACACAAACACTGGTGATGCCTTCAAGGTGGCAATGACTGAACTTATGAGTGAACGACATCGTGCGAACGCTCGTAAGGTGATTGTCTTCATGACAGATGGCGATATAACGAGACCTGTGAACCCTGAGACAAATGAGACTGATCGTGCGTATGCAGCTACGTACGCGCTTGAGGCCGCTACCACCGCAAAGGCAGGGGATATACAGGTCTACACAATTGGGTTTGGTGATTTTGTGCAGGCGACCGACACGACACTCACTCGTGATCGGGATGTGTTACGGTCACTCGCCTCCGATCCTTCCCTCTATTTTGAAGCGCCGACCGTAGAAGATCTGGCCAAAGTGTATGAAGAAATCGCAGTCGGTCTTTGTGAAGAGGGACCAACTCGTATCGAGGTGACCGCCAAATCGAAGGCTACCTTTGTGCCCCTCCGCTAGGAGTTGCGGATTTTGTGTAGGTTCTATACTCTTCTCTCATGCTTCGTGCTTTTCGGACGCTTTTTGCGGGATTTGACCCTATTCTCTTTACTGCCATGATGCTTCTTGCGGGGTTTGGTCTCGTAACAATGTATGCGCACGTAGGGGAGAATACGTTTTTTCATCGCCAGATGATCTGGCTCGGTGTCGCAATCGTGGCGTTCTTTCTTGCGCTTATTCCTGACTACCGATTTTTAAAACAGTCAAACGCAGCCTTTTACTTTTATATTGGCAGCTTGATTCTCCTTATCCTGACATTCTTCTTTGCTGAAGAGACGCTTGGCGCGCGGCAACGATTCGACCTTGGCTTCTTTTCGCTTCAAACATCTGATCCAGCGAAGATTATTCTCATTGCCGTCTTGGCAAAATACTTTGCTAAGCGACATGAGCTCATTGGCGACGTTCGACATATCATCGTATCGGGTCTCTACATGTTTGCCTTGTTCGTCCTAGTCTTTCTCCAACCAGATTTTGGGACAGGTGCTATTTTGCTTCTTATTTGGTTTGGGATGGTACTCGTTGCTGGTATTCGGGTTCGTCACTTGGCTTTTGTCATTCTTTCGGGGATTGTTTCGTTTGCACTTTTGTGGCAATTTGCGTTTAAGGAATACCAGAAGGAACGGATTATGACGTTTCTTGATCCACTCGCTGATATTCAGGGAGCAGGCTACAACGCGTATCAATCAACGGTAGCAATCGGTTCTGGGGAGGTATTCGGCAAGGGGATCGGCTACGGCACACAGTCCAAGTTATTATTCCTGCCGGAGTATGAGACTGACTTTATCTTTGCTGCGTTTGCTGAGGAGTGGGGTCTTATTGGCGTGATTATTCTCTTTGGCTTATTTGGAGTCGTATTTATACGACTCTTGTACCATGCACGAAATGCGGCCACTAACTTCGAGACGCTGTTTGCGGTTGGCATTACCATCTACCTGTTAGCACATTTCTTTATCCACGTTGGCATTAACATCGGGATGATGCCGGTTACGGGAACGACAATACCCTTCATGAGCTATGGGGGATCACATCTTGTGACCGAGTTTGTGGGTGTGGCGATGGTCTTGGCTATGCGTCGACGAGTATCGTCAAAATCACGCGGATCGCATGAACTGTTTGGTGACTAGATCACGTGGTGTATAGTACGTGAAGTGCGGTAACCATCTTTGTGACATCTCGCTCATCCATGGATTCTTTGAGGTTGGTGGCATACATGTGTGCTGTTGCGGGGTTTTGGAACAGTGTCTCCATGGCGGTACAAAGATCTATCACATCATCGGGTTGTACGAGAAGCCCTGAGTGTTTGTGAGTAATAATTTCGGGAAGGCCGCCGACATTAGAAGCAATGACCGGTAGTCCCGCGAGACCAGCCTCGTGCGCGGCGTAGCCATACGATTCAGATTTTGAAGGAAGAACAAAGAGATCAAAAGCTTTGAGGTACCTTGCGGCATCGGTCATGTGACCAAGGAGAATCACAGTATGCGAGAGTCCGAGTGTTTCAATCTGTTTTGTCAGTGATGCTCGTTCGCTACCTTCACCGATAATGAAGAGAAGACTTTGAGGATGTGCACTATGAAATTGAGCAAAGGCAGCGATGAGGATCCGTTGTCGCTTGATCGGGTGGAGTTCACCAATGGTACCGATCCAATAGAGATTGCTTGCTTGTGGTGGGAGGTTTGCGATTTCATGAATGTGCTGACGGGCCTCATCCATAGAGTACATAACACCTACCGTCCTTCCTGGATGGACTACTTTCATCTTTTGCTCGACGTAGGGAAGTGGGAGTTGATAAAGGAGAGCACGAGAGACCGCTATGGTGCGGTGTGAGAGGAGGACGGTAAGGTAGTGAATGAAACCGATGCAGAGCTTTTGCCAGAACGGGCGATCCTCATTGAACGCCCAGCCGTGTGCGGTAAATAGGACCCGAGAAATACCGAGGATTCGCCCCGCAAGGACGCCAAAGATTCCGGCTTTTGAACTATGGACGTGGAGAATATCAGGCCGTTCTTCCTTTAGTACTTCGAGTAGCTCGCGCCAGGCTCGCCACTCGTCGTTGAGTGAGATATCGCGAACGAGGTGGTTGAGAGTACGAACACGGATACGGGCATGGTCGAGCATGGTCGTGAGTTCACCGGTGCCACCAGTCACTACAACGACGTCGTAGTCATGAGGGTCAAGTCTCGTGGCAATGTCGTAGACGTGGCGTTGTGCTCCGCCCCAGTTTGCTTTCGTAATTAAGAGGACAACCTTTTGAGGAGTGTGAGACATACCAGATTATGTAGACATGTTCGCGAACTGGGGCGGAGTAACTGAAACAGCCCCCGGCAGTTTCAGCCCACAGCTTGCCTTGGTAATGAGGAGGACAACCTTTTGAGGAGTGGCGGTCATATTCTCAGCATATAGTACTTTTATGAGATTGCCAAAGTTGCATAAAATGAGCCGGCTTGCGATTTTATCTGACTCGGGTACCATAGCAGGTATACATGAACTCATATGGGCGAGCGCACACGTGAACTAACCTTGCTTATCCTTGGTGATATCTTCTTCTTCGTTACGGCGCTCTGGCTGACGTTGTTGGTTCGGTATTTCGATATTCCAAGCACCGATCTCTTTGCGGATCACCTTGGACCTTTTCTCATCCTCTCGACAGTGTGGTTGGGGATTTTCTATATTGCTGGTTTGTACGACAAGCACACGCTCTTTTTGAAGTCACTCCTCTTTACGCGGATTCTCAACACGCTCGTGGTGAATGCACTCATAGCTGGGTTACTCTTCCTCATTATTCCTTTCGGTATTGCGCCAAAAACAAATCTTGTGATTTATCTGGTTGTCTGCGTACTCCTCTTTACGTGGTGGCGCATGTCGCTGTATCGATACATTACACCGACGATCCGACATAGGGCTCTCTTGCTTGCTGATGGTCCAGAGGCAATTGAGCTTGTTGATGAGATCAATAATAATGATCGATACACGTATTCGTTTGTGCGGATCATTGATGAATCGACTGCATCACGAACGCCGGACTTCGAAGCAAAACTCCTGCAGCTCATCGAGCGAGAGGGAATCAAAATTATCGTTGCCAATCCAAATGGACGCCACCTGGCCGATGTACTGCCTAAATTATTCGATCTTGCGTTTATTAAGTTTGAACTGACGTTTCTCGACTTTTACAAAGTCTACGAAGATACGTTTGACCGAGTACCGCTCTCGGCACTACGATATGAATGGTTTATTGCGCACGTCTCACAAAGCAAGAGTTTGGTCTATGATGTCACGAAGCGTGGTATTGATATTGGTGGTGCGCTTGTACTAGGTGGGGTCTTATTGGTACTGTTGCCGTTTATCTATATAGCGATGCGTGTTGATGGTCGTGGTGAACTGTTTATTACGCAGGAGCGGATTGGCCAATTTAACCGCCTGGTACGGATTCATAAGATTAGAACGATGACGGAGAATCGGAGCGCAAGTGCGACGTGGGCGGTTGAGGATGCAACGCAGGGCAATCGTGTCACTCGTGTTGGGGCTATACTTCGTAAATTAAGTATTGATGAACTGCCCCAGGTGTGGGCAATCCTAAAAGGGGATATGTCGCTTATTGGTCCACGTAATGATATTAAGGGACTTTGGGAGCGTTGCGCAGCTGAAATCCCATACTACAATATTAGGAATTTTGTGAAGCCAGGAGTAACTGGTTGGGCGCAGACACACCAGCATTACATGGGCGATAATATTAGCCCTCAGTCGATGGAGGAGACTAAAATTCGTCTCTCCTATGATTTGTATTATGTGAAGAATCGTTCGGTCCTGTTGGATGTGACGATAGCGTTACGGACTCTGAAGACACTGCTGTCTCGATTTGGTATCACTATTCGGTTGCCTCGATAGTATTAGGTAGGGTATGTCATTTCCACGAGTTATTCTTCTCACAGGTGCGGCGGGGTATGTTGGCACGATGCTTCTTAATCGTTTGATCGAGTCACCCCAGGTTGAACGAATTATAGCAATCGATAAAGATCCTCTGCAGCCAGCGCATCGCACCAATCCAAAAGTTATCCAGCTTACACAGTCACTAGCTGTGTCGACGTGGCAGTCGATCGCCGCTTCGTATGCGCCAGAGGCTGTCATTCATGCTGCGTGGCAGATTAGAGAATTGTATGGTCAGCGCACACTTCAGCATGAGTTGAATCGCACGAGTAGTCAGGCGGTATTTGCCTTTGCGTATGCTACGCCGAGTGTGAAGCATCTCTTCCATTTTTCATCGGCTGCCGTGTATGGGGCATCACCACATACTGCACATGATCGCATTTTTTATGAGGATGATATTCTTCCCAAACATACGTATAGCTATGCGGAAGAGAAGCGACAGGTTGAGGAACTTCTTCATGAAATACATACGACAGCCAAAGCCGGGGGTCGATTGACGCCATGTGTGACGATCTTTCGACCAGCAGCTATTACTGGACCGTATGGTCGCTATGGGCGGATACGGTTTGGGCTCCAGTCGGTATTACTTGGCAACTTCAAAGGCGGTTGGCTCGCGCGTCTTCTCACAACACTCACGTCGTTTGTCCCAGTTACACCACGATTTGCTCGACAATTTGTCCATGAAGATGATGTGGTTGCCATTATTGAAGCGGCAATAGCCAGAGTACCGGTATCTGGTATTTCAATATACAACGGAGTCTCGGGGAATGATTGGCTTGATGGAAAAGGAATGGCACGAGCGGTAGGGAAGCAAGCGATCGTTCTTCCACCAATCGTTGTGAGGCTGATGTTTACGTTAGCGTGGCATCTGACGAGAGGGAGAATCCCAACAGCCCCGGGGAGTTGGTTATTTTACTCGTACCCAATCGTTATGTCGGGAGAAAAATTGAAAGAGCTCTACCGGTGTCGTTACTCGTCGTGGGAAGCAGTAACGACAAAAGAAGGTACGTGTAAATTTTTCGTTCCTAGAGTTCAAGCTTAAGAAAGATGTCGTCACACGTGTAGTAGGTAGTATCTGGTCCTAGCGAAACAATTGCGTTGGTGACAGGCTCATCGGCGATTGATGCGCACGACTGCCAGGGAAAATAGTCTGGATCGAAATAAAATGTATTTCCCCATGGATCGAAGACATTTGTAAAGTAGGGCCCGTTCCATTTAGCAACTTCAGCGGTGCTCCAGGTACAGGTATCAACGGTACCGGGTGTAGGTCGGGCAGTCAATCCTGCTTGAGCGTTGTTGAGGGCGACTTCAGGATTTGAAGTGTCTCCTAAAATGCAGCCATTAGGGCCTTTCCCAGTGTCGGCGACGAGTCGAAGGATTGCAGTACGAATAGCGACAAGTTGTGCGTTGTTGGCGGTGTCTGTTGCCTCGCGTCGACTATCACTCGAGTTACTGAGTACCACTGTCGCTAAGATACCAATGATGGTGATAACGACGAGGAGCTCGAGAAGTGAAAAGCCTTTACTGTTCATTCGGTTCAGTTTAGCATGGCGGCATGTTGCAGGAAAACACAAAACGGGTACTTGTTGACGGCAAGGCAATAGCTAACAGAATGCTCGATTCTGTTGCAATGAGGATTAAAGAGGGACGCATTACTCCTGCGGTAGTTGTTGTTACCTGTGCGCCCAACTTTGAGACCAAAAAGTATCTCCAGCTCAAGCAGACAACCGCTACCCGCCTTGGCATCACGCTTGTGACGAGAGAACTTGATGACGAAATAACTACCGATGATCTCATCTCAGTGATACAGACAATGTCATCTCAGTATAGTGGAATTGTTGTCCAACTTCCTCTACCAGCACATATCGATACCGAACGAGTACTGGCTGCTATTCCGAGAGATATGGACGTTGATGCCTTTTCCTATCAAGGCGAGACGGATGCTGTTGTGTTGCCGCCGGTTGTTGCGGCAGTGGCTACTATTGTCGAGCAGTACCATGTTTCCTTCGCTGGAAAGAATGTTGTGGTTGTCGGCGCGGGCCGCTTGGTGGGGAAGCCAGCCGCGCTCTACGTCAAGAGTCAGGGTGCGCAGGTGACGGTGATTGATAAAGAAACACCAGTATCAAAACGTGAAGCGGTGTGTGCCGAAGCTGACATTATCATCCTCGGTGCTGGAGTACCGAAGCTCCTTACTAAGGAAATGGTTAAGGAAGGAGTTGTCGTATTTGACGCAGGAGCGTCCGAAGATGGGGGTCTGTTAGTTGGCGACGCTGATCCGACTGTCACTGATAAGGCTTCTCTTTTTACTCCGGTTCCTGGCGGTATTGGCCCCATCACCATTGCCTTCCTCTTTCATAACGCCTTGATTCTCGCGGAGAAAAGGAAGTAGACATATTGGGTAGTAACGGAAATAAGTAGTTGACGTGTTGCTTGTAAAAGTAAAAAAATCGTGCTCTAATAAAAGTAGAGAGATTTCGAGTAAAAATGTAATAACCGGCACAGTAGTACATCATCAATAATTTGGCGACGTACTACTATGCCGGTGTCGGCGTGGTCTCTATTGGCGAAGCAGCCAAAAGCAAATGGGCAATCAGCCCCAAGGAGCAGCCGTGTCCCAGAGTCGACTTGACCTTGTCAGAAGAATAGATGAGTTTGGTAGTGATCATTGGCGGGCGTTGGCGACGAAGCTTGCCAAGGTGGCGGGAATGGATCCTGTGGAGACTGTGAAGATGCTCTTGCGTGGTGACGCGCGATTCAGCTTCGATACGTTGTGTCCGAAAGATACCACGCATCTCAGTCTCTTTCACACCTTTATGTTGCTGCCGGGTCATACGGTGACCAACAGAGAACTTCACCGCGTGTTTTCCGGGTATCTTGACACAGACTTTCAAGCATCGGTTAGAAGTTCTCTGAATACACCGCCCCATCCCAATCCTCATAAAATCAGCGTCTACACCGTCGATGAGTACGCTGATTACCTATCTTTGTTTACGTCGGTTTGTAAGGATATACGGAGGCTTTACCTTACGCCACGTGAGATTACGGCGATTTGCAAGATCCACCGTTCGGACCTTCGTTTGCATAGCCATGAGACCCTCTTTCTGTATCAGGGAGAAAGGGAGCCTCTCGTTGCTCGGGTCAGATATGTGGATGGAGGGCTTTCGGTCCAAGTAGCTTCGTACGAAGCTTTCCCGTCCTGGCTCCCTGGGTTGACCTACCACGTGGTGGTGAGCCAGAGTACGTAAGGTTTATTGGACACCTTGTCCCCCGGTCGTCATGCGCGCCCGGGGGACATTTTTATGAAAGATTAGTCATCAATCAGGTTCTTGTGTCGACCTGAGTGTCAATAGAAAAAGGGCTTTCGGTGTGATATAACAGAATGGCTTAGTTAATGATTTTTATATGTCTACGACCCCCTCACCCCGAGTTGCTGCTTTTCTACGTTCGTTCAGAGCCACATTAGTTCTTGGTGTTATCGCACTCCTGGCTTGGTTCGTGTATCAGAATGGAATACTACCAGATGGTAAATATCCATTTAAGCTTGGACTTGATCTCGCTGGAGGGTCACACTTGGTCTATGAAGCAGATACAAGTGAGATCAACCCTGGAGAGGTGGGTGATCTCATGTCGACACTGCGGACGGTGATTGAGAATCGTATTAATATCTTTGGTGTCGCTGAACCTAATATTTATGTTGAGACAAGTAGTATTGTCGCAGGAGATGTCGCCCATCGGTTGGTTGTTGAGCTTCCGGGCGTAACTGATGTAGAAGCTGCGGTCGCAGAAATCGGAAAGACACCGCTCCTTGAATTTAAGCTCGTTGATGTGGAGAAGGCACAAGCCCAAGATGAGTTGATTGCGGCAGCCACATCGTCTGATCCCGATGTATTAGCCGCGGAGATTGCTTCGATTGGTAATCCTTACACTGACACTGGACTCACGGGTCGGTATCTCGAAAGTGCGCAGCTTGAATTTACAGGGGCAGCCGCTGGCCAAGTCGCCAATGAGCCAGTTGTTTCGATTCGTTTTACTCCAGAGGGAGCTGATCTTTTTACAAAGATTACGCGTGAGAACGTTGGTGAGTCCTTGGCTATTTTCCTTGATGGTGAACTTCTTTCAGCGCCGAGAATCAACGAAGTAATTACTGGCGGAACAGCGATTATCTCGGGAGGATTTGCAGCCGATGAGGCACGTGCGCTTGCACAGAATCTTAACTTTGGCGCGTTACCGGTACCGATCTCATTGGTTTCAACGCAGACGATTGATGCAACACTTGGCGCCGGCGTCATAACTGAGAGCCTCAAAGCTGGTCTCATTGGTATTATCGCAATTATGGTATTTATGATTGGGTGGTATCGCGTGGCTGGCGTGGTAGCGAGTATTGCACTTGTCGCGTACGTACTTCTCTCGATGGCAATCTTTATGCTCATTCCAGTAACGTTAACCGCGGCGGGACTCGCTGGTTTTATTCTTTCACTCGGTATGGCTGTCGATGCGAATGTGCTCGTGTTTGAGCGTATGAAGGAAGAATTTCGAAGTGGGAAGAGTAGTCGAGTGGCGGCTATCGAAGGATTCTCCCGTGCCTGGGCAGCGATTCGTGATAGTAACGTTACCGGTATATTGTCAGCCATTGTGCTCTTCTGGTTTGGGACGGCGCTTATTAAGGGTTTTGCGCTCGTACTCGGTATCGGTATCGGTATTGCCGTTATTTCCGCGATCGCCCTGACGCGGACACTCCTCATTGCTCTTCCTGACGTGAAGCGAGATGATCCTGGTGTCTGGCCGTACTTATTTGGTGTCGGGTTTACTAAGAAGTAATTTGTATCGTATGTCTATTATTCTGCACCGCCGACTATTTTTGTACATCGCGCTTGCCATTGTGGGGGTATCGCTTGCGTGCTTGGTGTTCTTCCCACTTCGTCCAGGTATTGAGTTTACAGGCGGATCATTACTTGAGGTTCAGTACACGGCGCTCCCTGATAAGGCGGATCTCGAGACGGCACTTGGTAACGCGGGTGTTGAGGGATTTATGGTACGCGAATCAACAACCGATAGTGGAGAGGGCTACCTTGCAAATCTCCCTGTTGTCTCTGAGGAACAACGTGTGGCGATCACAACCGCCGTCACAGCGATAGGCGAAGGCGGTGTGGTGACGCGCTTCACGTCGGTTGGTCCTACAATTGGTGCCGAACTTACCGAAAAAGCTAAGTGGGCCATTGGTATTGTGCTCGCGATTACAATCATCTATGTTGCGTTCGCTTTTTCGGGAGTTGGTGCACCAGTGTCGTCATGGGTCTATGGCTTTTTTGTGACTCTGATCCTCGCGCACGATATCCTCGTGCCGATGGCAGCGATGAGTGTGTTTGGGTATTTCACTGGTGCGGAGGTGGATGTGCTCTTTGTAACGGCACTCCTTACCATTCTTGGGTACTCGGTGAACGACACGATTGTGATCTTCGACCGTATTCGTGAAAAGTTGAAAGAACATCGCACGGAACATGTCACGCTTGTCGAAGTGCCAGGTGGTATGGCTCGCAAGGAGATTACCTATACACTCACAAAGCCATTTGCTGATGTGGTGGGGCAAGCAGTTTCAGAAACTATGGCTCGTTCTATCAATACGTCGCTCACTGTTTTGATTGCGCTCATTGCCCTCTACTTCTTTGGGAGCGCAGTGACCGAGACCTTCGCGCTCATGCTGATGGTAGGAGTCGTGGCGGGAGCGTACTCATCAATCTTTATTGCTTCACCGCTTCTTGTTGTGTATGAATCCTTCATGCGGAAGCGGCGAGAACGACAATCATAAGCTATGATCCTTGGTCTCACTGGTTCGTTTGGTGCAGGAAAAGGAACGGTTGTTGACTACCTTGTTCATTCGTATGGGTATCACCATTTTTCGGCCAGTGGCTTTATTACCGAAGAAATCAACCGACGTGCACTCCCGGTCAATCGTGATTCAATGATTCTTGTGGCGAATGAGTTGCGACGTATCCACGGCCCGTCATTCATCATTGATTCACTGTATGCTCGTGCCGAGGCTCAGGGAGGAGATGTGATCATTGAGAGTCTCCGAGCAGTAGCTGAGGTGCGGCGAATCAAGGAGTTAGGAGGAGTGGTTGTAGGTATTGATGCGACTCCGGCGCTCCGCTATGAGCGAGCTCATGCCAGAAAAAGTGAAAAAGATAATGTCTCCTATGAAAAATGGCTTGCTCAAGAGCAAGCTGAGTCAAATGAAGGCGATGTCACCAAACAAAACATTTTTGGTGCGCTTCGTGAATCTGATGCAATTATTGACAATAATGGGACAGTCGAAGAACTTCATCAGAAAATTGACGCTTTTTTAGCGTCGCGCCGGTAAGTGACGAGGAGGGTGGTATACTTCTCTTAGATTATTAGCAGGTAGTTTTAGGGTATATGCAGCAGCAATTTCATTGGTTTCTTGACCCAATCAAGGACCACTATGTTGATTTTGAAGGACGGGTGACGCGACAGACATTTTGGATGTTTACCCTGTGGAGTTTTGGATTATCTATACTTCTCGGTATTGCAAGTGACATGATTGCCAATATATTTTCTTTAGCTATCCTTTTGCCAAGTATTGGACTTGGTGCTAGACGTCTTCATGATATCGGGATGAGTGGATGGTGGCAGCTTCTTAGCTTCATTCCTGTCATCGGTTGGATTGTGCTTATTTATTTTTTGGCAAAGCAGGGGGAAACGGGTCCGAATATGTATGGTGTCGATCCCCGAGCGGTTACCGTGGTTTCGGATGTGCCAGTAACCGCTGCCGCTACCGATGTCGTTACGCCAGCCCTACAAGTACAACAAACAACACCACCTACCTCAGATGACGAGGTAAAGTAATACGATGATATACACAACAATCGCGCGGCCTTTGGCCGCGCGATTGTTGTGTATGAGATTGATCTGTTCCCTAGGTGGAGTAAATGCGGGTACCAACAAATGGGCGACCCTCAAGATAGTCAGTAAGGGATTCGAATCGTGTACCATTGATCGCAGCGACTTCAATCCCGTGTTTTTCAGCTTCGCGCGCAGCGACCGGATCAAAGGGCGCTGAGAGTCCCGGCTGCCAGTCTTTGGGAATAATCTGTCGGAAATCCTCCCAGGTAATCGTTTCTATTTTCTTCGCGTCAGGATTAGTGTGTGGGTTGTCGGTATAGACGTAGTCGGTATTTGATAGGTTGACGACCTTGGTGGCGCCGACAAGGTGCGCGATTTGGATTGCTCGATAGTCGGTTGAGCAGCCTGGGCGATAACCAGCTGCGATAATGAGCGGTAACCCCTTTGGAACATCAAGAATGTCATCAGGGTTCGTGATCATGACAGGGTGCGCGAGGTCGCGAAAGATAGTCCGGAGGAGGTGACCATTGAGACGAGTTGCGTGAAGTCCCAGCCAATCGAGGTCCTCGGCGCTCATGAGTGAGACAGCCGCGGCGGCTTCTTGGTAGCGACGGGCCGTACTGCCGCCGCCCGCAATAATAATAAAACGACGACCACTGGCCGTCTCTCGTTCAATAAATGATTTAAGCGATTGAAGGAAATCAGTTGCAATCCCATCTTTGGGGGCAATAAGAGAACCTCCGACCGACATAACGATTGTTTCTTGTGTTGCCATAGTACGACTGCATTGTACCTGTTTCAATTACTTTGCCTAGTGGTATAACGCGGGGATAGGGCCGCGTCGACCTCTTCTTGTACAGTATCAGCTACTGTTTTATTCTGATGCCCCACTCGTTACTCTCTTCTGGAATACGGTAGCGACGCGAGAGGGTGAACTGGTACATGCCAAAGAGGGCAACGGTGATCACTTTCATGACCTTGAATTGTACCCAGACGTCAGGAGTGGCGAGATGGCGGACGACTTCATTCACCACACCACCAAGGAGAAAGATAATGATCCACCGCACGGCGAGAATGTTCCAGCCGCGCTTTTGCATCGCAAAGACTCGACCGAAGATGCGCTCGAGGATATTTACCTTCGCAATGAGCCCCACTGCGATCGTGAGACCCATGAGGAAGTAGTAGAGAGAATCAGCGAAGATAAGGGCATCAGGTGCGTGATAGAGAAGTGTGATCGCACCAGAGATAATAACGAAGACACCAGAGATAATCGGGAGAACGGGAATGTGTCGCTCGAAGTACCACCCAAGCGAGATGGCAGCGACGGTGAGGATCATGAGGATGCTGGTTGCCGTGTAGAAGGAGGAGAGTTGACTCGCGATAAAAAACCCAAGAACAGGAGCGAACTCATTTAAGAGGTGAAAGAAGGCTTTTCGAGGCATACTTTTGAAGGCTCGGCTATCATACCATGGCCGCAAAAGTGTTCCGTCAATGAGGGTCGTGCGTCGTGGATCAGTACCCAAAAACCGTTATTTTTGAACCTATTCTGTCACCTTAATCATCATGCGTGCCACCAGTCGTCAAGACTTGCATTTTGTATAAAAGTATGATATAAATATACCCAGGAATTGGGACGCAATCCCGCGTTCCTTGACACTTTCAATCATTCATTCAACCCGCATCTCGTAAGAGGTGCACCACATTGGAGGATTCTCTCATGGATTCGATCCTTTCGTGGCGGGTGGCGCTCCTCGCGCTCCTCGCATTTCTGGTGGCCGGCATTTCGATGCCTGCCGCCGCTGGAGACTGCAAGCCGGGGACGGCGCGTGCCGCAGGCAAGAAGAAAGGGCCGTGCGCCCCGATTCCAACCGCGGTCACGCGTGTCGCACCCTCTCCTGTGAGGACGGCCACACGCCCCGCACCGCCCCCGCCCGCCCCCGCACCGGCAGCATCCGCTCCCGAGCGGGTCGCGGCACCGCCCACTCCGCCCGCCGCACCCCGCGTCTCACGATTTGTCGTGGACAATGGTGACTGCCTCGACGTCGAGGACCAGACGGTCCTCGCCAGTGGCCTGCCGGCGCTCGTGATCCCCACGTGCTCTGGTGTGGTGGCGGTCGGCGGCGTGGCAACCAGCGTGAGCTTTTCCTCCAGCGCCTCCAAGCGCTGCGAGCCCCGAACCCAAGTCATCAACTTCAAGTAGTGGTCAACGACCGCAGGAGAACCCCATGATCAACTTCGATTTCCGCCGGCTCTTTGCCGGCTTCCTCGTGCTGGTGACTCTCGTGGTCTCCGGTTGTGCAACGACTGCCTACTCCGACCCCTGGATCATCAAGTGGGTCGGCAAGGCGACCAACCGTGAAGGGAAGCTCCTCAGTGTCGCGGCAACGTGCACGCTGAAGAAGCCGATCTTCGATAAGGTCGCCCGTGAGAAGATCGCGGACGCATACGCCATCGGTGACATCCCCGAGGATCACCACTGCGCGCAGGTCGCCTACCAGGACAACCTCGGCAACAGCTGGGTGCGTGAATTCGGCAACAGCGGCGGCGCCAACCTTGGCTCCTCGTTGATCCAGGCCGACGCGGCCCGTTCCGTGGCCAACTGCAAGGGCAGCTGCGGCGGCACCACTTCCGCAGCCAACGCGAACGTGACCGTGCGCGTGTGCCCGACGGGTACCTGCCCTCCGTGATGCGAGTGAAGTTCTAGGAGCGCCCCTCAGCGTTTGTAGACTTCTCTCCGTCACAGGGTGCTCCCGGAATTCCTCGCAACCCTGTCAACCGGTGCCGGTACTTCGGTACCCCCGGTTGACACACTAGGAGAAATCCATGTTTTTTCGCTACATCGTCGCGCTCATCGTCCTCGTGATGGTGGGTCTCGGCACGGCGCAGGCGTCCTTGGGGGACATCCTCAGGCACGCCGCCAAGGACCAGAACTGGCCAGCGATGGTCGATTTCTGGGAGAAGAACGGCAAGATCGTCGACGGAACGATTGCGGTGGGGGATGTCTTCGACATTCCTTGCGCTATCGAGTCGTGGGCTCAGGTCTGTGTCGACCGGCCGTCCCTGATCGCCAAGCTGCAGGGGGAGAATCCCTCCCTCCGGCGTGAGCGGATCAAAGTCACTGAACTGAAGCAGATCTTCGCACGCGGCGTGAACTACACGCCGCTCGGAGTTCAGCCGGTTGCGGCCACGCGAGCTGCGGGGGACACCCCCGCCGTCGCGTCGGCCGCGTCAGCGCCGACATCCATTGTCGCCTCGCCGGCACCTGCCGAGCGGAGCGACACGTCGCCCGGGGTCAACGCCCCGGCCGCTGATGCCACCGCTGTCGCCGCAGCCGCCTTCGCCGCAGAAGCGAGGAAGCTTCGCGATCAGCACGCTGTCATGAGCCGTGAAGCCACCCGACTGGTTGGTGCCACGGAACGTGCAGCGACTGCTACGCAAGCGGCGGCGGCGAGTGCGGCCATGAGCAGCGAGGTGGCCGCTCGTGCTGCCACCGAAGCCACGGCCGGCCTTGCGTCGACCAACAGCCGCGTCAGCGCCATCGACCAGAGCCTGCAAGGGCATAAGGGCGACATGACGAGTGCCTTCAGCAACGTTTGGCAAGCGATCGGCGGCCTCGCTGTCGCGCTCGTCGTGGCCGGCATTCTCGTCGTGTTGGCTCTTCAGCAGAAGGCCAGCAAGAAGGAGGTGTCTGTCATCAAGACGGATGTCGCCGGACTCAAGGAAGCTGTCAAAGAGCAGCAGAACCTGGGACCGGAGGTCATCCTCTTCGACCTCCCGTACTACAACGGGGGCAAGGAGGAGCTGAACGTCCAACTTGCTGCGATCACGAATGATGGTGATGCCATCACGATTCCTGTCGAGTCCGAAGGACGGAGCTCCACTGTGGTCGCCGTGAAGGCAGCAGCAGGTGAAGCTGGGTGGTACATCATCCGAGGCATTTCGAGCCAGCCCTCGAGTCGCCCGGTCAAGGACGTGGCCGCCCGGATCGCTCGCGCGGTTCGTGAAGGTCATGTGCTCTGGGAAGAGCAGACTGTGGCGTTCACGCCACTGCGGTCGGCGGCGTGATGGAGTGGGGCGCGCGACGCGAGAGCGGAGCGCGCCCCAGACCACCTTTTGGCTGCATCGTTGTCGTAGCCGCCTACACCCTAGGTGGCAAGGCGAATAGGTATCATGTGTATCTATCCGTTTTGCCACAGATAGATTGTGGTACGATCTTGAATGGTTGAAAGAATGTTCTTTCTCGTGTGATCCTCGGCACTGTCCGATGTTCACCAGCTTGTGTTATGACTACTTGCTGACCTGTGGCATGTTCACAGCTCTGTCAATTACCATACCGAGTCTAAAAGAGTATTCGTTCTCCCGTTTTGTTCCTGTTCTACCGATCGCCTCACGTACCTACGTGAGGCTTTGCATTTTTATAAAAAGTGTGTTATAATAATAATTGATTGTTCTTTCCATCAACAATTTTTGAGGAGCTGCCATGCACCACGTTGCTCGGCAACTACTCGTTGCCATTATCACGTTGTTCTCTCTTGATGCCTTTGGCACCGAAGCTGAACAAACTCGTACGGTGACGTACGAGAGGGGTCACTTTACGGTGACTCTCGAGGAGCGCTACGAAAAAGACTGTGTTCCTTCCGCGGACGACACCTGCTGGCGGGGGGTGAAGCAGACTATTCTCGGTGGGGAATTCACTCCCCCCGCGCTACTTCCGGCTGAACCGCCCGCGACACTCGCTCGCACTGGCAAGGCGCCACGCCACGTGATCTTCGTGAGCTACTCCAAGAAGGAGCTCACGTATTACCGACGTGACCAGTATGACGCGCTTCGGCCCGTTATCGGCTATGTCGTCGTCACGCCGGACGCGTCCGCGCTCACCAAGGACGTCATCTTCGGCGAAGTGACGGGGATCGTGAAGGATCCGACCTGGTGTCCTAACCCGCGTGGTCGCATCAGGCGAGATGATCCGACGCTCCCGCCAGGATGCTTCCCACCGGGGCATCGCTTGAACGCCATGAGTGGCTATCGCTTTGACATCGCTTGGCAAGCCAAGGGGATGTCACTCGTGAAGCTTCATGGTGCGAGTGGGTACCCGGCACGCTTCGAAGCGGTCGAGACCTACGGCTGCACCAGACTCGAGGACACACTCATCACGGCGCTCGTCGCCGAGCTCGGTCCTACGGCGGTTGCCGAAGGAATCGCGCTCGTTGCCATGCGGTGATGAGCACACGGAATGGGTGTTCTTTGCAGGTGCCACGTTGGGGTCGGTCCGTCAGGATCGACCCCTTTTTCTTTTTATCAAGAGAAAGCGCTTGCAAATTTTTTATCTATCTGTATACTACACGGCACTGTTCTGCGGAGGTTAGATAAGGGATGCGTCATGGTATCCGCCGACTTCGTTCGGCCCTCTTAACCACCGAGGAGGACATCGTCTTTGACAACTACATACACATATCTAATTTCCAAAATTAGGTATGACGTACATATTGTTTTTTCCATTTTTTCAAAATGGTTGAAACGGTATGCATCAGCACAATATGAGGCAAGAGTGATATCAAATTCGTTTGATCTTTCTTTTGTCTTATCCTTTAGGTAAATAGTTTTTGGGCGAGCGTCGAGACAAGTACACTCCGCTCACCATGCTCAAAAACGCAGATTCTAGAGAACTTCGGTTCTCGGGAACCTGTCTTCAATTAGAGTTTGATCCTAGCTCAGGATGAATGCTGGCGGCGTGGATGAGGCATGCAAGTCGAATGGGTTTAGACCCATGGCAGACGAGGTAGGAACACGTAGGTACGTACCCCATAGTCAGGGATAATCTGCCGAAAGGCAGGATAATACTTGATGGTCTCTTCGGAGTAAAGATTTATCGCTATGGGAACGGCCTG
>JACCDR010776928.1_pt1 | contig 18433 bp, 11 predicted proteins | sample 7446431 | NCBI WGS metagenome assembly JACCDR01 (sample SAMN15323443, study PRJNA562643) | freshwater metagenome | isolation source: river surface water | place: USA:Blue River Watershed | collected 2017-08-17
CCACCGCCGCCGCCACCAACGCCGCCACCACCGACACCACCGCCACCACCGCCACCACCGCCACCACCGCCACCAGTCGCTGGCTACCAGATCGACTTCCGGTCCACTGGACTGACGCCGTCTCAGGTGATCTTGTTCCAGTCGGCTGTCGATCGCTGGGAAGAAATCATCGTCGGCGATCTGCCTGACGCCACCTATAGTGGCATCGCGGTCGATGACCTCCTCATCCATGTGGCGTCCGCGCCCATTGATGGAGCGGGCGGCGTGCTGGGGTCGGGCGGGCCAGACGCTCTTCGATCCGGTACATTCCTGCCGTACCACGGATCAATTACAATCGACAGTGATGACGCACAGTGGCTGGAGTCTAACGGCTCACTCAGAGATACCTTCCTGCACGAGATCGGCCATGTGCTGGGGTTTGGCACTCTCTGGAGCCTGAAGGACCTGATCTTCGAGACTCAGTTCCTGGGGCCACAGGCACAAGCAGAATACTTCGCCCTGGGTGGCCTGGGCTTTGTCCCGGTCGAAGACGGCGGCGGACCAGGTACAGCCCTGTCGCACTGGGAAGAGTCCGTATTCGGTAGCGAGCTAATGACTGGGTTCTTGAACGGTGGAGTCGCCAACCCAATCTCCCGCGTGACGATTGCCTCGATGGCTGACCTGGGCTACTCGGTCAATCTGGATGCAGCCGATCCGTTTGTCCTGGGCTAAGTGCCCGATCGGGCAGTAGGAGCGCTCATGGCGTTTCGTATTCCAATTGTCGTCTCCCAGCGCGCGGCCGATCGGGCTGACTTCCCACTTCGTTTTCATCTTGAACGCATGGGGGACGACTATTGGAGCAACCTGGCCTGGGCCGATGGCGGCGACATGCGGCTCTACGATGTTGGCGGCAATGAGCTTCCGCTTGACACAGTTCGAATCGAGCCGGGGCCAAAGACCGGGCTGATCCAGACTCGCTTTTCCTTGTCTGGGTCGGCGACCGGGCTGGTCTACTTGCACTTCGGAGATTCTTCCAATGTCGTGCGGGCGCCGGGCCATGCGTCCGGGCGTTACGCGGTCTGGCAGGATTTCCGGCACTCCTGGGCTGGCGGATACGATCACAGCGATCGCGCTGGCAATGAAGCGGACCTGAATCCGACTCGCCCCACATTCGTGCGGGCTCTCAAGGAATCTTCGCGAACAGCCGAGATCGAGGGTATTAGCCAGGGCATCCTGTATGACGCCGAGAACGATCGGTACATCGGGATCGGGACCAACGCCCTCATCCTGCTCAACAGCGCCCTTGACACGATCCTGCTGACCAACAACGATCCGGCCGGCGATGCCGGAATTGTCTCAAACAAACATTGTTCAGACGGCTGCATCGTTGGCGACGAGGTCATCATCCCGGTTCAGGATCACACCGATCCAACGACCTGGTCAACCACCTATTTGGCCGCGTTTAACAAGACGACCTTCGAGTTCATCCGGAAGTCGGCTGACATCCAGGCCAATGGCAACTCCAGTTCCATCGCCTATTGCACGCGAGATGGGTTACTCTACGTCACGCACTACACCGCCGCCGGGGCCAGCGTCGTCTACAAGTACAACACCAACTTTGTGCTCCAGGGCACATTGACCATGACGAACACTGGGGGAGCGCCCACCCCCACACGAATCCAGGGGATCACCTGGAAGAACGGAGCCTTCTGGTTGTCGGTTCAGACCACCAATACGCTCAACCGCCTCTCCTACGAGGGCGATCACCAGGGCCGGCACTTTGACGTGGCGGATGCCGATGTCTACCAGGGGTGCGACGCCACACCCAACGGCATCATCATCTCGCATGCCCAGGGCGATGAGAGCGGTGCAGAGATCATCTTTGTGACCTCCAATGTTGGTGCCGAGTTCCTGTCCACCAGCCAGGGAATCTTGTTCTCGGACGCCGCGATTTCGACAACCTGGACAACGGGTGGATTCGCGACACGAACGGGCGGTGCCGCCAGCACAATGGGCCTTGCCAACTATGGCGGATCGACAGACTCCGAGCGGGCTGTGGTCGCACACCGATCGACGGGCCAGTGGGGCCTGTGGAATGGAAGTGCCGATGGATGGCTCGTCACTGGCGTGGCGGTGACAGGAAGCCAGGAATACTTTGTGGCTGGCGATCACGATGAAACAGGCGATGTGCGGCACCTGTACGTTGACAACAATGTGTATACCGACGCAGGGATGGCGACCAAGCCCTCCGGGACTCCTGATACCCACTGGAATCTCGGTTCTGTGGTGACGGACACCCAGAGGTTCCTGGGGTTTATGCGAGACTGGTGGATTCGCCCCAGTGCCCCCGGCTCTGGCTTTATGGCCGACATGTACGCCAATGAAACTGACCTGAACTTCTACACGGTCGGGTCCGTCGAAGACCTGGGCGGCGGGGCCGGAGCAAGCATCAGTCGGATGGTTCGTATTCCGAGAATCATCGGGCGTCATCGCCGAGTAGGACTCTAGTGTCCGATCGGGCAGTAGGACGACATGAGAGATAACAATATACCGCTTCCCTTTCCGCACGGTGGCCTGGATGTGTCCCAGGAGTTTCACGCCCAGCCGCCCGGCACCACGGCTGACGAACTCAATGTCCAGTCGCGTGAGATGATTGGTCACAAGAACCGGGGCGGCTCGCGCCCCTGTCTGGCGAAGCTCTTGAACGACCAGCATCCCGAGGGTGCCAATCTCATCCAGCACCTGGATGTCATCGTGGACCCCAGGGCCGAATTCCTTCCGCCCGCCTTTGACACCCCCACGGAAGACTGGGTGGAACACCCGCGATTCCCGGACACGTTCTACCCGCCCGGTGGGAGCCCGGATCAGCCCAACCCCAACACGCCGCAGTCCAACCCGAGCGCACTCATCACCCGTATCCAGAAGAAGCTGGAGTACGTCCCATTCAATAGCTCCTCCAGTGACCGGACAATCACATTCACTGATCCTGTGCAAAACGGCTCGATCATGGTGGTCTTCGTCGCCACCCAGGACGATCAGTTCGAAGTGAGTGGGGCCATCGTTGATGTCGAGAACGCCGCCGCGACCGATTACACGCAACTGGGCAGCTATGCCCGCATGACGAAAAATAGCACGATATTCTCTTTGAGCTGCTGGATCAGGCAGGCGGCATCTGGCGGCAATGAGGATACGGTTCGGGTCCGCGTTGACAACAATGTTTCGATGGCCCTGTGGATTGCGGAATACTCCGGCATGGACCCGGCCGGCGCGTTCGATGACTTCCAGAAGGCCGAGCACTCAACCAGCCAGAACCCGATGTCAGTTGGCCCGATCGCGGTTGAGGGATTGAACCAACTGATTCTGGGTGCATTCATGGGTGGGCTTGCCGTTGACACGGTGACGCCGGGGGCTGGATATACCCAACTCGATTCGATCGACGGATCGGCCGGCGACCTGGACATTCTGCTCTACATCCTGGAAGACCAGGATGTGGACAACCCGACGACTCCAACGATCACGGCGACCTGGGACGGCGGCGCCGATCGGTATTGCGCGATCGGAGTGTCTTTCAAGGACTGATGTGGTAGGATTCCTACTGACCGATCGGGCAGTAGGAGGCAAGGATGCAGCCCCAAACGATCGACCTGCATTTCCCCAAGGCGGGCCTGGATGTCTCCAAGCCCGCCGGCGAGTGGCCCATCCGAATTGGGCCGAACAACGAGAAGCACTACTACTGCGCGGACTCCTTGAATGTCCAGGGCTATGACGCCCTGACTCGCCGCTATCGCGGTGGATCGCGGCCCTGTCTGGCCAAGTGGTTGAGCACCCAGGTCAACGGCGAAACCTTCATCGTCCAAGAGTTGAATGCCCTGGTGGATTCAGGGTACACCCCGCCAGGAGGCGGCATGGCACAGCCACATATTTCCGGGCGTGTGGTTACGCTCGTGGCGGTCTCGGAGGGCGAGATTGCGGTGATGAACCCTGGCGACGCCCTGTGGACGACGCCCACCAACAATGCCGCCAATGATCCACCGCTCAATGCCAGTGGCGTCATGCAGTCGGCCTCGCTTGGCCAGATCATGTATTTTGCTGACGGTCTCGACGACTTTGTATACTACGATCCGGTCGGCAATACGACCGAAGACTGGGTTCTCACAGATGGGATGCACCCCACGGATGCAGACGGCAATGGACCGCGCCTCATCTGTCTTTGGGGTGGTCGCATTGTCCGGTCGGGTCTCATGGGCGACAGCCAGGACATCTTCATGTCTCGCATCAACGACGCAAATGACCACGACTATTTCCCGGCCGATCCGTCTGCCGCTGATCCGGTCACTCTGTCTCTGTCTGAGATGGGGACGGTTGGCGACATGGTGACCGGACTGGTCCCGGCCACCGATGACATCCTGGTTGTCCTGTGCGACACATCGGTCTACAGGATCACAGGAAACCCGGTGGATGGTGGTCGCGTGGACCTGGTGTGCCAGGGGATCGGCGGCGCGTTTGGCAAGGCGTGGTGCAAGGACCCGGCCGGCAACATCTATTTCTTCAGTTCGATTCCGGGAGTCTACATGCTGCCGGCTGGCGCATCGGGCCAGCCCATTCGGATCAGCCATCAGATCGACCCGCGCCTGCGCGACATCGACATGGGCAACGTCACGATCCGCCTCTTCTGGGATGACGACATCACGGGCCTACGAGTCTACATCACGCCCAATGATGTTCCGGCAGATGTGGATGCCGACGATGTGACGCACTGGCTCTACGAAAGCGCCAGGCCGGATGGCTCTGGTGGCGGCTGGCATCCCTTCCGGTTTGGCAACACGAGCCACAACCCAGTCTGCGGCTGCGTGTTCGATGGCAACGACGCCAACGATCGCGTCACCGTTATCGGCTCCTGGGATGGCTACGTCCGGTATCTGTCTCCGGATGCAACCGACGATGACGGAACAGAGGTTGAGAGCTATGTTCTGCACGGCCCGATCCTGACGCCCAACATGGACGAGGTGAAACTGGAGGCGCTACAAGGGCTCTTTGCCAAGGACTCGGCCGATGTCGATTACGAGATTCTCCTGGGTGACACGGCCGAGGAGGCCCTGACCAACACAGTCCCACAACTGGCTCCCCGCATCGGGACGTTCAGCCAGTCGCGGGGATATACCAAGCGAATTAAACGGTCGGCATTCGCGATCTTTGTTAAGCTAAAGAGCACGGGTCGCTGGGCACACGAGACGCTGAAGGCAACCCTGGGCAAGACGCTCTCTCCGAAACGGGCACGCGGAAACCGTTAAGTTGGGCGTAACGCCCAACTGCCCGATCGGGCAGTAGGCATGGAGGCTGGAAATGTTGAATTGGCTGTCCGGATCGCCGATGCTTCCGACTGCGACGTTCTCTGGAAACATGTCTCCGCAGTCGCTAGTTGGCACATTCAACCAGTTGCAGCAGCAGGCTACAGCCGGCAACATGCAGCTGGGTCAAATCTTCCAGGGCAACTCCAACCGGATTATTGCCCAGCTTCAGAACCGTCTTGATCGGGCCTTCCGGATGTTGAAGGGAACGAACAAGGCGCACATCCGGTCGATCGACCGTGACTTTGAGGCCAAGGGTGGTGAGATACTCTCTAATCTGGTTTCGGGTGGACTGGGCAATTCGACCATCCTGGCCGGAGCGGAAATGGGCCTTCAGCGGGCACACTCGGATGCCTTGGCGGGAAGCCGGGCGGCGTTTGGCGAGAAGCTGTTCAATGCCCTCTCTGGTTCGGCCAAAGCGATCAGTGGGCTGGCCGCTCAGCAGGCCAACGTCCTCTTCCAGGGGACCAACATCGGCTATCCCGACTGGGGCGCCCTGGCGTCCATGCTGGGGATGCAGGGTGGGTCGGGCAGTAATGGTGCCAGTGGTGGCAGCGGGCTGTCCTATGTTGGCGATCCGTCTCGCCCGGTGGGCGGGCCGCAGCCGATGTGGGCCTATGCTTCTGGAAGTAGTGCCCCGATGGCGGGTGGCTTCGCCAGCTATCCCGGTCTTGCCCAGATGTATGGACCTAAAGCTCCGACTCCCGTGTCGCCGATCTCATCGGCCTTTGGCAAGGACTACTCTGGCGACCAGTGGGGCAACATGCAGCCCGGCACGCCGCAACAGACTGCGACTGGCTACGGCGACAAGAGCACAACAATCTATCCGTACGCATCATCGGGGGCCTGGATTCCTGACGCTGTCTGGGGGTAATGATGCCACGGCGTTTAATTCCACGCGACCCGAGCGGATCGACCCGCGACCGACGCCACAAGGATTCGGTCGCGAACGTCATTAACTCGCTCATGCGGCGCGAGTCGATCATCCGGGCGGCGTCCACGTTTGCCGCATGGAAGCTGGCTCTGGTTGATGCTGATATTCCCTCGACGATCACCCGTGATACGGAACTCGTCGCGTATGCTCAGCCGCTGGACTCAGACCTGACAGCGATCGCGGCCCTGGCCACAACCGCATTCGGTCGCGACTTCCTGGTCCTGGCCGACATCGCCGCGACGTACACGAAGCTAAACTTCGCGGCCAATGTTTACACACCGACGCTGACCAATGTCACGAACCTGGATGCCTCGACGGCGTACCAGTGTCAGTACATGCGGGTTGGCTCGGTGGTGACGGTCAGCGGCAAGGTGGATGTGGACCCCACGGCCGCAGGAGCCGCCCGGCTGGGAATCTCCCTTCCCATCGCCTCTGACTTCGGGGCTGAAGAGGATTGCGGCGGCGTGGCGTTCGCACCTGGCCTTGCTGGCGAAGGGTGCGCGATCAGTGCCGACAACATCAACAATCGCGCCGACATGCGGTGGATCGCCGTGGACACCACCAACGCGCCACGGTTCTTCACGTTCACTTACCGGATCATCTAGCCATGCCAGTCAACTACGTTGCACCCAAACCGTTCCTGCTCAACCGGGCGTTTGGCAGCCGGGACTCCTACGGCACAGGCGGCGGCAGCGGATACGGCGGGACCACGGTCTTTGCCCGTGATTCATCTGCTGACCGCACTCGCCAGCTTGAGGCCATCGGACTGTCGGGCATGATCGAGAACGATCAGATCGGCCTGCGCGCCGCGATGGCCAGCCAGCTGGCCCGGCAGAACGCCGAGCTGGATGCCTGGCTCTTCACCCAGAGAGTCACGACCCAGGAGGCGATGCAACTGCGGCAGGACGAGAACGCGATCGCCGCGATCCTGGCCGACCCTTCGATGGGTCCGATGGAGAAGCAACAGGCGGTGACGCGGATTCGCACGCGGATCGACTGGGTGAGCGAGCGGCAGAAGCGGGACCTCCAGGAGGCGCAACTGAAGATGTATGAGGCCCACGCCAAACAGTGGGAGGCACAGACCAAGGCCGATGAGTGGCGGCTCAAGTTCCAGACCGATGAGATCAACGGCAAGTTGAAGACGATCGTGGACGACGACGCGGCCCAGGAGATCACCGCACAGCTCCTGGATGTACGGCCGGACCTGTACATGAACCCGGTTGAACTGGCGCGCCTGGTGACGATCGAGGCAATCGCCCAGGGCCGGGCGACGCGATACACAGTCAACGAGAAGGGCGTGATCGACATGTCCAAGGGTGTGCGGGTTGGCCAGGAGGGGCAACTGGAAGGCGGGACGGGCAAGGGGTCTACTGCCCGATCGGGCACTATGGATGAGACCAAGGGTCTCCAGGCACAGCAGGAGCTTGTTTTCAAAATCAACTCGATGGTCAACGACTGGGCCAGCAAGAAGGTTGTTCCTCCCAGCGAAGAGGAAAGGAAGGCGTACAAGAAGGAGCTCATGGACGAATTGAAACAGGTCGAGTCGTCCTACCTATCGTCCAACACCGAAGAGGGTCGCCGGCAACGGGAAGTGCAGAAGCAGCAGAGCGACCTCGCCTCGATTGCCAATGCCCGGAACTTCGCGGCCAACCTTCCGGCCGGTTCCCCGGTGCACCAGTGGATTGCCGAGTACGAGCGGCTGATCCGGAAGTATCCGCTGGGGTCCGGCAAGAAGCGGACCCAGGCCACCAAGGATCGAATGGACGAGTTGAGCAACAAGATCGCTGGTATCATCCAGCGGGCTCAGGAAGCGCCGCACCAGAAGCAGGGCGCCCGCAAGGATGTGGGGCTTCCTCCTGGCGACACCGGAGACGTGATCTATCCCTATAAACGGGACTACATTGATCCGGTGCGCGACGCCATCCGTGGTTCCATTGAGGGCGTGATCCCTGAAGACAGTGCTGCTGCCCAGGGAATCCACAGTTTCAACCGATTCCGCCAGAGCATTACCGATCTCTTCAAGTAACGGTGATTCATGGACGACTCCTATCTCCTGTCCTCCAAGCTGCCAGCGCCAGATGGAGGCCAGGATGTCGCACCGCCACAGGAGCGGGACGGCCTGCTGTCCGACTACTTCGGGCCAGACGCCCTGATGCGGAATGCTCCAGACTTCAATCCCCAGGAGTACGCCCAGCGCGAGCACGCCTTTGGTGTGGCTCAGGGCCGTCCGGTCGAAGAGCACGCCCGGATGCTTGAGGCGCGTGGCTTTGCTCCCGAGACGATCCAGCAACTGACGAACCAATACAAACTCGGTCTGGAGAAAGAGAAGCTGCGTGGCACGGTGCCGGGCGGTACACCGGGCCAGGTGGCCCGGATGCTTCCCTGGGCAACGGACCTCTTCGATCTGAAGGGCCACAACTCCTACGCCGAAGCTCGCAAGAAGTTCCAGGGCGGCGACACCTCGCCGGCGATCTTGCAGGAGATGGCAAAGTACGAGCGGCTCGAAGAGATCGACCGGGACATGGCCAGCTCAACACCCACGGCCATTATCCAGGCGATGGGCCAGGTGCCGAAGATGTTCCTGGAAGCGGCAGGCGCCGGCAAGGCCCTGTCGCTGGCGGCACCGAAGATCGGGGCTCTGGTGGGCCACGGCTACGCCGGTGCGACCAAGCGATTCCTGGCTGGCGAGACGCGGGCGACCACACGGGCAACAGCCCTGGCCAACAGGGAACTGGCCAAGGCGGCTCCGCAGATGGATCGCGTTCAGCGAGTCCTGCGAATGGCCGAACAGAACTGGGCGACTTCGGCCGGCCGCATGGCCTTCCTCCTGCCCGCCATGCCCAGCATGTGGGTCGATGAAGCCCGCCAGCGGAACATCGTCGAGAACCGGGACGCCGACGACTGGCGCGGCTATCCCGGCTCGGTCATGTACGGATACCTGAACCTACTGGTCCTCAACCGGATTCAGCGAATGGTCCCCGGTGCCACCCGACCCACGCACGCCCTCAAGGCTGGTGCGGCCGGTGTGGCCGAGCAACAGATGGTCGATGTCGCCGGCGGTCTCTGGGACGCCGTCATGCCAGAGATTCTGGACACGCGGTCCAACTTCGGCGTCATGAAGCACCTCGTGGATGGCGACTTCGGCGAGGCGGGACACAGACTGGCTGTCCAGTTCGCAACCTTCAGCATGTTCGGCGCCCTCCAGGACCCCGGCAAGATCACCAGTGCCAGGGTCAAGATGGTTGACGACACCAAACTCTTCGGCAAGGAACTACTCGACCGTCGCGACGAGATCGCTCGCGAGAAGGGGATCAGCAAAAAGCAGGCGATGCAGGAGGCGATTCAGGAAGCCAACGAAGCAGCCGAGCTGGCAGCCAAGGCTCTCATCGAGACTCACAACGCCGAGACAGGCAAGAGTGAAGAGAAGCCGCCCGAAGGCCCGGCACCCCAACCAGCCACGCCAGAGCCAACACAGCCCTCTGGCCCAACTGGCGTTCAGCCCCAGGGTCCCAGCCGCGCCGACCTCATCAAGGAGATTCAGAACGAAGCCAACAACAGGGCCGAAGATGTTTACAACCGCGCACTCCAGGATGCCCGCGACCGGGGACTGAAGAAGGCAGCCGCAGAAGCGGAAGCCGATCAGGTCACCCAGGAGTGGTACGATGCGTTCGTTGCCCAGAAGACGGCCGAACTGGATGCCCAGCCTACTGCCCAATCGGGCACTAGCCAGCCCACAGTTGGGCAGCCAACTGCTCAACCAGCACAGCCCACCGGGCCGGCCACCACAATTCAGGCCCCAGCTGAAACGCCTACGATCGCTCCAGAGGCACGATCTCCTGTTGACCCTGGCCAGGACCTGTCTGGACCCCCGATCGCCCAGCCTGACGCAAGCCAGGGGCCTAAGACGGGCGATACGGGGGCTGCTGTTGGCCTGGAAGGGCCTCCGCCGCCCCAAGTTACCCCATTACCCAGACCAGCGTCAGACATTGATCCCCGTCTGGGGTTTGTCCGGCTGACGCCCGAAGAGCAGGAGAAGGCCACACAGATCGGCCAGGAGATCGACGCCGCGAATCTTCCTCCGATGACGAAGATGCTCTACAAGAAGGCGTTCGCCGAAGCGCTCATTGCGATGAATCCTTCGGCGCGCGCGACTGCCCTCGCGAGCATCCAGGGCACACGCTGGTACAAGACCAACAAGGAAGTCGGCGTCGGCGTTCATGAGCAGATGCTCGCCAACCCCCGGATTTCCGAAGCACTGCGCGAGGAATACCTGGAGAAGATCGAGGCTATCAAGAGCGGCAAGTGGTCAACGATGGGTGGCATCGACGCGAACGGCGTGCTGCACCTGAATGGTAAGCCGGAACTGGCAACAGTCGGTATGGCCGGCCGATACGGAACGGCGACCCCGGACCTGCACTTTGTGTACATGCACGAGCTTGGCCACCTGGTTGACCACGGTATGGGCGACCCGGCATCGATTCCTGGCGGGGAATGGCAGAAGATTCGCGTGGCCGAGTTCCACCCCAAGCCGGGCGACGAACTGCCACCGCTGACGAACTACGCCATTGCCCACAAGGACCTGGGCGTTCTGAACCGCGAGTCGTTCGCGGAGTTCTTCCGGATCGTCCACGATCCCAGAATCCCGACGACGCAGATCGCCAAGGACTTCCCCAGGGCCACCGAGTTCTTCAAGCGCAACAACCTCTGGCCTGCCGAGCGGGCGCCGGGACTGGGTGGACCCAGACGCATCAACTACCAGGATGTGTTCACCAACCGGCTGGGCGATCCCAAGGGGCCGGCTCACGTCGATGCCAGGCGAGTGCCCGATCGGGCAGTAGACGACCGGGACGCCGATGAGCTTCTGGAAAAGCAGTACGAGCAGGCGGCTCATGAGTACGAGATGCGCCTGAAGAATCTTCCGGCTGAAGAACTGGAGAAGCGGATTGAGGCGGCGGACCTGACCGACCGCCAGAAGGAAGTGCTGTACTTGTACTTCAAGGAGGGGCTGGATTACGGGGAGATTGCCGAGCGATTGGGGTACAAGGGCGAGAGTGGGCCGCGCGAAGTAGCGGCGGCGGCGATGCTGAAATTGAACAAGGGCCTGCCCGCTGCCAAGAGGGGCAAGCGCGGCCAGACTCTGGCTCAGGCCACAGCAGGCGTGGACGAGGCCAACAAGCAGCGCGTCTATGACCAGGAGTACCAGAAGCAGCTTCGGCTGGGTGTTGCGGACAACATCGCCCGTGAGAATGCCGAGGCGTTTGCGGACAACTGGGCACGTTATCAACGAGAAGGTGTTTATGACGAGACTGCACCGACCGAACAGGCCGATTCGCTCAAGGCTGGCCAGGAAGGCGGCGGCTCGGCGGCTCGCGTTCTCTACAGCCAGATTGAGAAACTGAACGAGAAGTATGCGGCCGCCAAGACGGATGCGCAGCGCGAAGAGATTACCAGGCAAATACTAGACGCCACCAACCGTCTAGGTGAGATCGAGGGCGGTTTCCGGGGAATGCAGGGCCGTCCGGATGACGGCAAGGACTTGAGCGGCCCGAGGCTCATGATGATCGAGCGGGAGCCCTTGACCGAAGACCAAGAGCGCATGATGCGGGCGATCCAGGAAGACCCGCTGGACCCGACCAAGCGCCTCGTCCTGGCTGATGCGATCGAAGAGTCAGGCACGCCCAACGCCGCCAACCGGGCGGCACTGGTGCGTCGCGATGTCCGGAATCCTCCGGACGACACCGGGATTGCGGACTGGGGCCAGTTGTCATGGCAGCAGCAGTACGAGATTGAGCAAACGCCGGAGTTCAAGCGGATTTACAACGACATCGTCTCTCGGCGAGGCCATGAAAATCGGAAGCACACCCGTGACTATTGGGACGACATGAACCTGGCGCTAGAGCGGTACTTCAATGAGCGATCACTGGCAGGCGAGCAGTTCGTAACGCGACCGCGCGATGACTACCAGTTCCACATGAATATGCACATGCTGTCAGAATTCGCGCCGCGTGTGTACCAGCAAACCAGCCCACAAAACGCTCTGGATTTGGTCGATCCGATGGGCCTACCAGCCGGCCGCCTGGTTCTCGGCAATCACATCACGACTGATCGCAGGGGCACTCCGTTTGGTTACGATGGGCCACGCGGTGCAGTGGTCGAGTTTTCATCTTACCACACAGGTTTTCAGTCGGCCGAGCCGAACCCACCGCTCATCGGTCGCAACAACCGTGGCATCATCGACGGCACCCTGATAGAGCACGGCGGCACCAACGAGAACCTGCGCAACGCCGTGCTGTCGATCATGCTCAAGAAGAGCGAGCTGAACCGGCTGCATTACGACAGCATCTATGGACAGGTTCTCGAACGGATGAAGGAGGTCGGCTGGAAAGAGGTGGAGCTGGACAAGGACAGGGTTCGCCTCGACTCCCCGCTTCGCCAACGGATGCGTGAAGAACAGGCCCTGGGGTTCCGCACCGGCGAGGCGATGTTCATGGAGATGGCGCGGGAGCCACTGACCGATGAGCAGAGGAGCCTGATGAAGGCGGTTCACGACAACCCCGAAGACATGTCCCTTCGCCTCATCCTGGCTGATGCCATTGAAGAGTCAGGCACTCCCAACGCCGCCAAGCGCGCGGCCCTGGTCAGGAGCTATGTCGAGAAGCCAGCGGGCATAAGGGGAGTTGCCACTGAACCAGAAATGGCCATCGACGATTATCGGCGAATGATCGAGGACCCACGCTGGGTGCAGATCAGACGGGAAATACGAGAAAAGACTGGCGGCACCGATTACTACGAACTTACTCGGACAGCCGCAAACCAGTGGATGGGAGAGCGAGAACTGGCTGGCGATCGGTTCGAGGGGACCCAACGTCTGCCATTCGAACTCCTGCCTGGCGAGCAGATCGGGTACAACTCGCCCATCGGAACGCTCTCGCCACGACTCTTCCAACAAGACCTGGTTACCGACCTTCTGGATGTGGCCCTCGGCAGAGTTGTACCGTGGCAAGACTTCCACACCAAATCTCCGCGAAACTGGGAGAGCTATCGGGAAACTGGCGTCATCGAGTACATGACAGAACCTGACTACTCGGACGCCACGCAAACACATTATCAGGTTCCATATACCCACCAGATTCGCGGCGGGATTGATGGCGACATCACTGTAAATATGCCGGACGAGTCCGGCTACATGGGCCAACAGATTCTGTCAATCACACTGAGACCACGCGAGTGGCACGAGACTCGGATCAAGGAACTCACAGAACGCGGCTGGAAGAAAATCGACCTGGGCGACGGCAAGGCTCGCCTGGACTCCCCGCTTCGCCAGAAGCTGCGCGAGGACCAGGCCCTGGGGTTCCGCACCGGCGAGGCCAGGTTCATGGAAGGTCCGGTCCAGGCCCAAGGTCCAGCCCAGGGTCCAGCCCCAAGCCAGAAGGGCTGGTTCGGTCGGATGTTTGATAGCCTGCGTGGCAAGAACTGGGTGAAGCCGTTCAAGGCAGCCTTGCACGGCCAACTGCCCGATCGGGCAGTAGAGGAACTGCTAACCAAAAATGCAACGGTGCGAGGTTATGCGAAGGCCGCTGGTGACGCCATTAACGATCTCACCACTGTTGTCGGAGGCGACTGGCGAGCCGTTCCACGCGACGCCATCGAACAGATGAACGAGGCGCTGCAAAACCCGGATGCCATGAAGACACTGGCTCCGAGCCTCCAGGCTCCACTGAGTGCGATGCGTGACATGATCAACAGCCTGAGCCAGCACCTGATCGACATCGGTGCGATCAGCGAGAAGCTCCAGCCCAAGATTCTGGAAGGCATGGGGACGTATCTTTCGCGACAGTACCAGGTGTTCATCGACCCCGACTGGCACAAAAAGGTCCGCCCAGAGGTCGTCAACACATTTAAAGCGTTCTTGCGGGACGAGCTGGCTCGTGAAGGCCGCACGCTCACCGAAGCGGAAGCGGATGGTCTTGTCGCTGAACTTCTGAAGAACGAGACTGCCCACGAGAACCCAATCGCCTTCATCGCCGGCCGCGTCCTGGGCGACAAAGACCTGGGCATTCTGTTCAAACGCAAAGACATCCCCGAGCCACTGCGGGCGCTGTGGGGTGAAGTTAAAGACCCCGTCGCCAACTTTGCCAACACCATCGGACGAATGGCTCATCTCGCCTCCAACCACATCTTCCAGGGGAATGTGCGGGACATCGGTCTCTCGGAAGGCTGGTTCTCCAGGACGCCGATCGCCGGCAAGACAGACATTCAACTGGCCAAGCCAGGCGATCGCTCGATGGGTGCGCTGCAAGAGTTATACACCACGCTGCCGATCAAGAAAGCCTTTGAGTCGGTGTACAAGCCAGAAGAGTTGCCCAACTACCTCCGGGCTTACATGGGCGTTCTGGGCGCCACCAAGTACGCCAAAACAGTTCTGTCGCCGGTCAGTCACCTGCGACAGATACTGGGCAACGTCCTGTTTGTCACTCGCAACGGCTACAGTGCCGCCGATCTGAAGGCAGCCCAGGGCCACATCCGGGAGATGCTCAAGGGCTCGAAGGACGGCCGCAACTATCACCGGCGGCTAATCGAACTGAACCTCGACGATAACTCCGTCCTGGGTGGAGAATTTCGTGATGTCGCAAACGATGTCCTTGGTGTCCAGAGTCCATTCGATCTCTCCATCCACGTCGGCATTGGCTCCAAAAACCGCATCCGGCGGCTCCTGGACTTTGCTCAGGAGGCGTATCGCTACGAGGACCTCCTGCCCAAGATCGTGGGGTTTGAGGGAGAAAAGGCCGCTCTCCGAAAGGCGCATCCGGACTGGAGTCCAGATCAGATCGATGTAGAAGCGTCCCGCATCGTGCAGTCGCTGTTTCCAACGTATAGCCGGATTGGTCCAGGGATTCGGTGGCTCCGACGCTTCCCGATCACAGGCCCATTCGTTTCGTTCGCCAGTGAAATGATCCGCACCACGTACAATCTCGGAAAACAGATTGGCAGTGAGCTTCGCGATAAAAACCCGGAGGTCCAGAAAATGGGTGCCCGCCGGCTGGCCGGGTCGATCGCCAGCATGGCCGGCCTTGCTGCCATCGGCGGTCTCTCCCGCTACCTGGCTGGCATAACCATTGACGAGGAGGACGCGATTCGGCAGCAGCTTCCGGAGTGGAATCGCGACGGCAACCTCCTCCATCTTGGGAAAGACAAGGAAGGCCGCTACCGGATTATCGACCTGGGGCGCACCGACCCCCACAGCTTCCTCCTGGAACCATTTCAGGCGGGTCTTACTACTGTCCGATCGGGCAGTAGCCGTGACATATTCAGCATCCTTCAGCCGGCAATTCAGCCGTTCATTGGCGAAGAAATTGGCACTCGGGCATTTCTGGACATCGCCCGAAACCGGAAAGAGAACTCTCGCTCCCCGGTTTACAATCCAGAAGATACCTTGATTGGCAAAGCCAGTGATATTGTTGCTCATGGTTTGAAGGCTGTTGAGCCTGGGTTGGTGGATCAGTTGGTTCGGACAGGTAAAGCGGGCACTGGGATCATCAATTCGAAGACTGGCAAGGAGTACGACCTGGGCAACGAGCTTTTGGCCGATACGACGGGACAGCGGGTGATCGAGGTCGATCCCAAGGAAAATCTCCGGTACAAGACGATCGCCTTCAACGAGCGGATGCGTTCGGCCGAAGGCGCCGCCAACATCGTGCGGAGCCAGATGGAGCGATCGGGCCGGGCGCTGGCTGGCCCCATCGAGGACTCGGAATTGGCTGGTCCCTACGCCGAAGGGGAGCGAATGCGCCTCAAGGTGTTCGGTGATTTCTTGGACGACATTCGGGCGGCAAGATTGACGGGTCTAGACGAGCCGCAGATCGCACAAATTCTAAGGCAAGGCGGTGTATCGAAAGAAGACGTAGGGCTTCTTCTAGGGGGCCAGTATCGGGAACGTTCGATATCGGACTTCCAGCGGAAGCGGTAGGTCCATCGAATAGCTCGACGTACTTGATCTCGCTCATCTTGCACCTCGCGACGGGGTCAAAAGAACCCGACTGCCCGATCGGGCAGTCGGGCAGCTCACACGAAGTTACTTCTTGGACGGCAGCGTTATATCAGACAACGCCGGCAAGTCCTTGGCCTGGTAAGGATTCTCGGAGCAGGCGACCAGAGTCCGGACTTCCTTACCCTCAAGGAATAGCTGGATGGCCCGGCATGCCTTCAGGAATGGCTCGGCGCCGTGGCGGAACTTGCCGGAGGCGGTCAGGGCATACTGCCGAAGCAATTTGGCGGCACCCTCGCCCGGATTGCACTCCGCCTGGTCCGTGCTGACGAGGACAAAGCGCTCCAGGCGATCGTGCGGCAGGTACTGGGCGGCACAGAAGACCGCCGCGGCGATCGGCCCCTTCATGACCTTCCTGGAAATTCCAGCGTGGCCGATCCAATCATCGACCTTTCTCAGCAGCGGCAGCCACTTCTCCAGGATGTCCAGCCTCAGAGAGTTGGTCATGTGCGAGACGATCGTGTAGCCGTTCTTGGCCCCATAGCGAATGGCCGCGTTCAAGATGGCGGCGTGCCGCTTGGTGGCATCAATGCCGCCGATTCTGGCGGCATCGTACTGGTCGCGAACCTTGTGGGTGTCGATGACCTCCGCTTCCTGGCCTTCGGTCAGCCGCCCCACTCCAAAGAAGACCATGAGTTCCACGGTACACCCCGACGCAATGATGGACATCAGGCGATTCTGGCCGTCGTAGAGCGTGCCCGACTCATCGAATGCGATGCCCTGGTGAGTCAGGAGCCACTTCTCGTTCAACATATCCCAGGCCATCTTCTCGATCTGGAGCCTCTTGGGCTCCCGCTGGTTCTTCCAGTTGCGCGAGAGCATCTCCGTGGCGAGGTCAGGACCAACCGCCACAACGGCAACGGCCCAACCATTGGGCAATATGGTGGCCACCACGTTCGGGAGATTCTGGAACTTGGGGATGAATGGCATCTTGGGCTTGCCATCCAGGCTAACGACGCGAGCGGACTGTGCGTTCTTCTGTTGAACTGCGTTCATCGTACTACCCGGTGTGTGACACCGGCTCCGTGTGAGTCCCGGTCGTGACAGTCGCCACTGTGGCGACTGCCCGATCGGGCACTAGGACCCAGTCCCTTCGTGAAGGACTTTGACTGCCGCCCGGTATGCGGTGCGGCGGTATCGGACCCGATCAGTCGCCATTGCTCGATCTATGAGCATAAATTCGGCGTCTGTGGGGGTTTTATTCAGCTTGTTGTTGGTGACGAGAATACCAAGCAGACGACTCCACTCTGCCTCACTCAGCGCCTTCACTTCAGACATTGCGGTTCCTCCGTTGAATGGTTTTCCCCTGGAGGGGAGGGGTGGTGTTACGCGGCCGGTTTGGGAGGTTCGGGATGAGGCTGTTTCGCTTGCTTCTCGACGAGTTCCTGATAGCGGTTGCCCAGAACTGCGATGCAGTTGTGAATCCCGGGCCGCGTCTCGGTCAACGTGATGCCATCGGGGGTTCGTAGTGTGGAGACCCATTTTCCTGACATCGCGTCATAGGCACACCCTATGACAGTCCCGTTCGGGAGGCGGAACTTTTTCTGGAACCTCCCGGATGGGCCGGTCAGCGGTATTTGGCGCGGGGGCCTTCCTCCTTTCTTGAAACCGCCCTTCCCGCCACCCTTCTTGTAGGGTGGCTTGCCTCCACCACCCCGATTACCTCCCTTCATCGGACCACCCTTCGGGGGAATCGGCGGCTTCCTCCCACCGGACCCTCCATTGGCCCCGCCCGTGCGATTGTCCTGAATGGCCTTTCGCATCCCCTCCGTTCGCTCGCCAGCCATCTTGTCCTCCGTTGTTGAAGTTATGGACATAGTTACGGTTTTAGTCCCCCGGCACATTTATGAATCGCCTGCCAAGTACCAGCTCTCCCGAGCCAGTCCGCCCCAACCAGGGGTGCCTCGGCGATCACAGTCAACGACACGGCCTACCGAACTCCCATTTAAGGGGCCGTCAGGTGTTGCCTGGTTGCTTCCAGAGTTGCCAGCCTTATTCCGGCTCCAGCTTTCGCTGCGTCCGGTCGGAGGTTAATCCGTTCGCCCTCACCAGCCTTGCGGCTGGCTAGACTTTTTATTCTCCTAGTGCCCGGTCGGGCAGTAGGAGGCGGCTGAGCCGCTAACTCGG
>JACCDR012176907.1_pt1 | contig 18430 bp, 45 predicted proteins | sample 7446431 | NCBI WGS metagenome assembly JACCDR01 (sample SAMN15323443, study PRJNA562643) | freshwater metagenome | isolation source: river surface water | place: USA:Blue River Watershed | collected 2017-08-17
ATCATCTACACCATGCTAGACCTAGAGCAAATGATTGGGAAGGAGATCAACTGGGTCACAGGCTGGTCATTCGACAGGACCATCACAAACTCAAAAGGCTACTTCCTCCCAAACGTGTTCAATAGGTTCTGCACATACCGCATGAAACTAGTCCCCATTCAGAACTTCTGGAGGGAAAACATCAACGAGCCAATCGAGATGCGTATCGGATTCAGAGCAAACGAAATCAACAGAGCAAACAAGATGGTCGAGCGTGGAGATGAGAACGGAATCATTTGGGAGAAGTTCATCGTAGGTAAAAGAAAGGACGGAAAGAACAAGTGGCAGAAGATGCCATACCAGAAACCCAAGTTCCCACTCATCGAGGACGGAATATTCAAGGACCAGATCCACGAGTTCTGGAAAGACAAGCCAGTCCGATTCGCATACATGAACAACTGCGTAGGATGCTTCCACAGAAACGAACTACTACTCAAGCACATGAGCGACAGGCACCCAGAGAAGTTCAACTGGTTCGTAGAGGCTGAAGAGAAAGCCAACGGATGCTGGAAGAAGGGAGTGAAATTCAAAGAGATAGCAGGCTGGAAACCACAGACCCAATTATTCGATAACGACTTTAATTCATGCGACTCCGGATATTGTGGGCTATAATAAATCACACATGAAATACACTAAAATACAATCACTACTCGAATGCATAAAGCCCCATCAAAGGGGCGCATTCGTTTCTACCCTTATCGATATCCTCGGTATGGATCACTCACTATCCAAAGAAGCTTTCGACTTCATGTCAGAGTTCCCTACCGTTAAGAATTGGAGGGATAACCCCACAGAATACATGAACAAAGTCCTACAAACTTGTTGCGATGAATTCTCAGTAGACATCCAAGCCGTCAAATCAGGAGAACGTAGCGGTAACCACGTTGAAGCCAAAAGAGTCTGGATGTTCCTTTGCGAAGGAGTTATGGTCAACAACTTCGACACCCTAGCCGAATACATCCAAATGGATAAGTCATCCATCAAATACCACATCTCCAAAACCAGACAATTCCTAGAAACAAACAAAAAGTACATGGAGCGCATTAAATCAATCGTATCCAAACTTATGTCCGAAGGTATGTCCGAGACAGCAGAGTTCTTTATCAACGAGATAAACGACATTATAAGCAAACGTAGGACCTAATACTTTAGGAGGCTTTCCCCATTTCATTAAGTGGTCATAAAAGGTACAAATTGTACCCTAGTTGATCATTATAAGGGATATTGAAAAAACGGAGGTCATGACCCCCAAATTGGAAAAAAGGCTGAATATAGTTCCAAAATTGGAAAAAGTTCTGAACATAGTGTGAGTGGGGTTTACTATACATAATGCTATCAGGCCGATCCCCCGGAACGAGTTTTTGCGGAGGGGGTAGGGTCTAATTTGAAAATGGATTCAGAGTTTTTGTTAAAAAGCACCGGAATCTCAGGGTCGATTGGTTGCGATATAATACAATAGTAATACATATGTAATACACTAGTATTGTTGTATCATATGCCAATAGGTTTGTGTGTGTCACGTTGTCATTTGGTACAATATCCTAGGCAGTTATCTGTTGTACTATATCACCACAAACTACACGTCATCAGGTTGTACTATAAACCAATATAAACTATTAGCTGTGTTGTATTAAATGTCAACCTATCAATCTCGTAGGTCATACATATGTTGTAATAAACTACAATAAACCTATCACATTATCATCACCTTATCACGTCCTAATCTTTACCTGCTGTCATCCAAAAAACCGCGTGACAGGACGCAACATTGTTAAAATATGTTAAAATTGTCGGAGGGATCATTTTTTGATTATACACACGCGTGCGCCTGTTTCCTTATACCATAAAAAGCAAGCATATATCCACAGGTTGTTATATAGTACAATAAGGCAGTAACTCCCTCACCCCTGATTTCACCCTATAATGTCCTAAAATCTCAAAAACCCTAAAAATATTTGCAAAATTATCTTGTTGATTATCAATTAGTTATCTTTTTTGAAATGTTAAAATTGTTAAAATTGATAGATTTTTGTCAGAAGTAGTTGTAGTATTGCAGAGTCGTTCAACGGAACAACAACAGCAGAGATTGAAATCAAGTTACCTGCGTTACAGATGCGATGTGATATCGACTAGTAACAAAAACATTTCCGCGGTTTATAGCTCCTGAGTATCGCGTTAAAAATAAAACAGGATAAGACAAAGCGTAAGCGATGTACGAGAGTCAGCTCGCAGATGTGGTAATAAAGACTTCAACGAAGTTAAACATGCCACAGGTGGTTAACTAGGATAAGTTAGATTCCTACACCTAAACTGACCTGAGCCCACTAAATAGGTGGGGAGATAATAGGGCGAGTCTTGGGACTATATGCGGTAACCTACGAGAGTAGTAGCAGATGAGTACAGCGCCCTGAAATTAAGTGAAAGATAGTTTTGCTTACAACAAAACAAAGTAGCTGACCTAGAGTTATGTCTAGGCGTTAAACAATAAAGCAGGTTAACTGATGAGAGTTAGTTACTCGAAACGCTAGAACGCTAGCGTATTAACCATTAAACAATTAAAGCTATGTTAAACTACACAAAACTAATGAACCTTGAGCCAATTAGCTTAGGTAAAATGATGAACGACAAAGGACAACAGATTGAGTTCTTTGAGCATCCGACACGAGGTGATGAATATCCCGTAATCGCAGTGCTACACGAGACACAGCAGGCAGGTAACACAGAGTTCTACGAGCTAGATGATATGACAGCAGAACACGGAGAGTATCAGCCATGGTTCGATGAGCAGGGGTTACACATAGGTTAACTGACGAGTCCTGATTGGACGAAACAAGGGCGCAAGTCCTTGTCTTAACCAAAATTAAAGTTATGCACAAGTCATTAGTGGTATTCCACAGCACAAAGTACATCGGAAGTAAGAAAATGTCAGTAGTAAAGCAGTTCAACAACGAACAACATGAGGACAATTACATTGCCTACATGAAACGTAAAGGATTTGTTTTAGACGAAGTATACGAAATCAATTAAGAAACAATTTAAAACACAATACAATGAGCAATTTAAACAACGCAGTAGCTGTTCTGCTAATCACAGCAATCGGATTCCTAGTCATTGGCGGTGCGCTATTAATCAACGCTAGTGACGTATACATGACGAACTTTGCAACAATGAGCCTGATGGTCTCAGTGTTCCTGACAATCGTAGCAATCGCAGTACAACCTCATAAAAAATAAACATATGAACCACGTAACATTAAACATCGGGTTAAATAATAACCTGTTCACATCGGAAGAAGTAAAGGACATTTTACTATTCAAAGTATTTCCTAGTAATGTAATGGAATTTAGGGCGGCTGTCGGAAAGTATGAGGGCGGCGATGAACCTACCCTGATTGTAAAGATTAGCGATGTTAACCCTGATACTGAGTATTGGACAGCGTTAGTTGAGTTGATGTGTGAGACATTCACTCAGGAGTGCATACCTTACAAGCTAGTTAACAAGCTAGAGGGTGGCGGTATTGAGGTAACACACAAGGAGTTGGTATATGACAGAGCCTTTGAGGGTGAGCGATACGAATTTAGTGACGAGTATTTCATCGAGATGTAATCTACAGACCGGAATGGTTGCAGGGAGGTTCGATTCCTCCTCCGGTCTCAACAATTTAAACAATATAGTTATGAAAACTACACACACAACAAAAGATGGATTCGTTTGGACCATCGTAAGCAAAGGGGATGCAATCGTAATGTTCCGCAATGGTGGACAGATATTCAAGATTCATCCTGACGAGTCTGAGACTTTAATCGATGACGAATTGGACTTCGCAGATGACTTCGTAATGTACGGAGTCGAGGGTGAACAGCCACCACGAAAATGGGCTAGAGTTGATTCTAAGACTGGCAAAGGAATGAACGAGGGATATTGCGTGAATGATGGGGATGCTTACTTCGAAAATGAGGCGGACCTAGTGGAATACCTACGCAGTCAGAGTGATGATAATGGTTCGGGATTGTCGGACGAATTTATCCTGAATGAATCATTCGATGCGGACGAGTACTACTACACAGAGTGGGACGTGGAAGATGAGATGTACTACTACATCGAACAGCCTGACGGCACGTTAAAAGAAGTTGAAAACAATAATCTATAAACAATACAGCTATGAACAAGAGACAATTAATGGATGAAATCACGAACTTCATCGAGTACTACACATCGGATGATGCAGAGAGACAGCAAATGAGCGACACCTTGCTAGACTACATGCTAGATGTGTACCAAGAAACACCAAAGGAGGTGTACTTTATCAGGGATGGCAGTGTATACAGAGTTCAATCAGACCATCATCCCAAGTTCTACATCCCTGTAGACGATAAAGATGAGTATATATCTAAGTATATGAAACTGAAGTACATCGTACATATAGGTTAACTGACGAGCATTTAGTATGCGAAACGTAGGGCTACGGCTCTACGTCTTAACCATAAAAAAATAACAGCTATGAAGCTATACAAAATTAAAACAACAGCGTGTTCCTACGAGGATTTCTTGTTGGTAACCACACTTTCAGTGGATGACATTGCTAAAGTTATTAGACCCATTGTACAAGAAGAACGTGATGGGTATAAGCATTACACAAACGAGTCCTTGGTGGATGCGCTCAAGAAGAGATATCCATCAGCTACCATTGACCTTTATTACGAACCAAATACCATAACAATATGAAAGCAATCATTAAAATTACAGAAGGTCCTTACGGATTCGGTAGAACGTGGACCTTGGAAGTTGAAGGGAAGGATTGGACTAAATCATTCTACCTAGGTCAGGATGCGAAGGTATGCCATCGCCTATTGAATATGTCACCGAACTCAGTAGTGTATGCCATTGGCACACGAGAGATTGGGGAGGGGACTTCTGGCAATCGCAAGTTAGCCAAGTTCATTATGTCGGAGCTAGGTTTAACGGCTCGCAAATTAAAGGGAATGTCAATGTGGGAACTATCAGCAGAATGAGTATGGATTCAATAGATAAATCAATACAGGTCCTGAGGGATTCAGGATTCTATGCAGACAATTTGTGGCACATCGATTCAGTCAAGGGAGACTTCACAGACAAGGAACGTATGCAGATACTATCCGAGGCTGTAAATGATCCCGAAGTAGAGAAACTAATCATGCACAAAATTAAATTAGCGGTAGCTAGGACGTTAAAATACTAGGGCGTTTTACTATCATCTTTAAAGTTATCAACAATCGCTCAGAGTTAGCGTAATTAAATTAAATTTGTCAACAACAAACAAAAAAACAATGAATAACAACATCACCATTAACAACGTGGAGCTAGCATCGGAGCTGGCCCACCTTGAAATTCTCAGGTACTTTAATCCGTTTGAAATATATGTGGATATGGATAACGGAGACACAACGTACACTGACGAAATGCAAGAGACCTTCAACGACCTTTATGACATGTATCTAGAAATAATCGAATCAACACAAGTAAAGTAATGAAAGCAATAATCTTTATTCTAGCGGTCATGATGTTATCATCATGCGCTACACAACAACGTGGGTACGACTATAAGTCACACCACAAACGCAGTGCGAATGCGAAACCAAGCAAATGCTATGTTAAACACAATTCAAATTGGTAATAATATGTACTTACTACATAAACAAGATGGCTCACATACTATAGTTGTGAAACGAGAGACTTTAAAGGCGGCTGTAGATTCTATGAATGCATTCGCTGAGACTCACGACCTAGAAATTGTAATGAATCCGGAGACCATGTATCCGGAGGCAACGGATGGGACACGTTTCCCTGAGACAAAAGCATGGATTGAATTAGAACCTTATAAACAAGTAACAATATGAGCAAATTAGTAGCAATCACACACAGCGATGAGGTACTACAAGTAACCGACTACAGAGCTGAGAACAGAGGTTCAAAAATGAATCCTGAAATGTACCTGACGGAAGTTGAGGTGGATGGGAAGTGGATGAACGTGGATGTATTTAAACAAGTAACATTTAAAAAGATAGAGCAATGACACACATAGCAACACATTATTTATTTGGGGAAGAGGTAGTGGATGTATACCAACTTAACTACGACCCATCAATCATCGCCTACTTGATCGGTAGGAATGCCGGAACGATGGAGGTATTCACACACGAGGTACACCCATCGGAAATTATCTCAGCCTACGATGGTTGGGGTAATTGGATAGAGATTACAGAGGAGCAGTATAACGAAATCAAAAACAAACTACAATGAATCACATTTCAGTAGAGGTATTACAGCCTGCCAAGAAAGAAAAACACGCCGACCATTATAACGAGGGTCGAGTGGTATCAATGACAAGTAATAAAAAGGATGGGTTCATATTGTGTATGCATGGAACTTTCCAAATCTATATAAACTATGCCTACATTACGGCATCGACACACTACGAGAAAGCAATCGGTAAACTACTAACAATAATGAGCGATGTATCAAATTAAAATCAACGAGTACAATAACCGGAGCAAGGTATATACTCCGGTGGATATGGAAGTGAACCTAGAGGGGTCTCAGTCTATTCACACAAAGTTCTTCAGGAAGTGGAAGGGGGAGTTCAGTGCAGAGCTGGGTCAGTACGAGGTTATCCTGATGGATGACAACGAGGATATCTTGGATTCATTTTTATGTGATGACATTGACTTCATATGAGAAGGGTATGGTTAAGTGTAAGGATTGGGGCATTCATACTCCGGTCCTTACTCACCCTTCCGGTGATGATGGGTTTTGCAGTAGGTAGTTTAATATATAGAACAACAAGTAAATGAAACTAATTAAAGGTTATTCAGACGCGATGATACCGGTAGCTATATTGATCGGGTTATTCGGGGTGGAATTTAATTCTGCGGCTACGGAAATAATAGGAGTGGGAATGCTAGTGGTGATTGGGGTAATTCAAGCCATTTGTTATGCGACAAATAAAACTAACTGAGGAAGAGGTGAACACCTTGTTCGGTGCAATCTTCCAACAGACAAGTAACTTGGAGGAGAGGTTGAGGGATGCTCAGGGTAGTGTTGCTCAGCATATCCGGAACCAAATCTCAGACCTTGACAAGGTCAGTAAACGAATCATGCACGCTGGCATTGGTCAGGTTCAGGAGAAGGAGGTGGCGAATGATTTATACTAGTATGGCATACCATTGCTGTGCGAAACCGTGCAGTGATGAGTTAAGGAGTTGTGGTGGATGTACTTGCCACAATATAAACACTCAGAAGGGGTGGGATTCTATAGTCAAAAGTAAGAATATATACTTACATGTTGAGAGCGAAAGTCAAACCAAACTATTACAAGAAAATGAAAAATTTAATGGTAAAAATGTCCGAGGACGATCCAAGAGAAGGGTCATTAAATGAGTGGTACAAGTATATCCATTCATACACAAACAAGCGATTGAATGTGACCAGGAGCGAAAATGATAGTAAAGAATTGATAGAGAGCTAGTTATCTTTGTTGTTTGTTTAATTGTTGACTAATAGGATGTGAGTGGTAATTGACTGATAATCAAGCCACTCCTCCTTATTAGGTTAATAAGATTTATGGCAAACAATATGAATAGATGTTCACAATACTAGTGTAATACTATCGTAATACGAATTCAAATAGTAATAAACAATAAAAAAAAGTAAGTATGTCAGGAGGATTTTTTGAATACAAACAATGGGAAATAAATAACATGGCTGATGATGTTGAAAGGTTAATTGAGAAGAACGGAAGGAAGAAAACTGATCGGGAACTAAAGGATGAGAGTTGGTATGATCCGGAATGGTACGAAAAGTATCCTGAGGATCTATACCACTACAAATATCCCGATGAGGTGATTGAGAAGTTCAAGGAGGGGTTGAATTATCTACGTTTAGCGGCTGTATATGCTCAGCGAATAGATTGGTTGGTATCTGGCGATGATGGGGATGATTCCTTTCTCAGAAGGTTAAAAGAAGATTTAAGTAAATTAGAAACTAAATAACTATGGAAAAAGAATTTGTACCTTACACCGAATCCTTAGAGTTAAAGCAACTTGGATTTGAAAATCCTAATCCCATAGGGGGTTATAGAGGAGGAGCAGTATTCTATTATGATAAATCAAGTGAATTATTTTATGATGGGCTTCCGATGTACAGTTCATCTTATCATAGAGATATGATAATAGCACCAACCTACTCACAAGCATTTAGATGGTTTAGAGAGAAGTATAATATGAATCACTCCATAATTTTTCATGAAACTACTTTTTCAAATGATTATCAATATCTAGTATTATCAAATGATAATGAATTTGTGGACGTAGGTTATATCACTTACGAAGGAGCAGAGTTAGCTTGTTTAAATAAACTTATTGAAATTGTAAAAACAACAGTAAAATGAAACAGATAAAAACAATCCCATTTGATTGGGAAAAGTACAACAACAATCGTGATAAATATAAGGTTGTAACTCGTGATGGTGATGAAGTAACTCAACTTACTAAGTTTGAAAGACTACCATTATTACCTGTATTAATGGGTGTTGAAGGTGGTGTCACGTTAATTCGTTGGACTGAAAGTGGTCATTTTAGATTAAATAAATCTTATAGCAATTTAGACCTTCAAATCCAATACGAAGAAGAGGTTGTTGAATCGTGGGTGAATTTGTATAAAGCAGATGATGGTACTTTATACACAAGTAATACTTATACTTCGAAGAATTATGCAGAAAATTCACGTAACCCAGGCAACTACATCAAAACAATTAACTTAAATGATTTGGTATGAAAAAAGAAATCGTTTACACAAATGAGTATGCTTTTATCCTAAGTGATGAGCAAATTAAAGATGTCAGATCTCATTGGAGAAAATGGCATTTAGAAGATAATAGCATTATTAATCAGTTTCCTACCTACTTAACTGATTTGACCCAATGCAAACTAATCATCGCACACCTACCACTATCTGATGCACCTATCCTTGAAGGAGTGCCATTGCTTCCATCATTTCGTTGGAGTCAACAAGATGATGTTAACAAATTGGCTTATGAACAATGGAAAGAACCAGATTACAGGTCAGGTAATCCACCCTACATCTATGGGATTGGTTTTTATGAAGGCTACAACAAAGCAAAGGAGAAGTACAAGTACACAGAGGAGGATGTTAGAAGAGCAATTACTTTAGGATGGGATGGCAATTTAAGCCCTAATGAAATTATCCAATCTCTCCAACAACCATCAAGACCTACTCACTTTGAGTGTGAGATGGAAAAAGATTATAGATACAATGATGATGGGGAAAGAATGGGATTACCCGTACATCCTACAAGTCAAATCAAAACAACAACCAACTCGCAAGGTCAGATAGAGCTTGTGGGTAAATACTTAAACTTATGAAAAGAAACAAATCAGTTACTCTTAGTAACACACAAAGTAACAATGTTACTTCTAAAAAACCACAAATGGAAGATTTCTATGATTCATCTGATCCTAGAGGAATGAGTAGATCAGAGCATGAAGATTTTTGCAATGCCGTAAAAGAATGGAATTCAAATCATTAATTATGAAAAAAGAAACAAAACTTTACATCATGTTTATATGCACATTAATTAGTGCATTGTTAGTCCCGATTTTCACACAATGGTATGAACAGCAGACTGGTACCTTTCCAATATCTTTTTGTGTAATATTAACTTTTGGTGGATTTTTTATATACATGGCAGCATTTACAAACAACTTTAAAGATTTTTAATTATGGAAAACACAGAGAAAATGCAGACGATTTTGACAATGGTTATTAATCGTTACAATACACAATATGATGATGGTCAGAAGATCAACGAAGAGGGAGTCAAGGGTAGAAGTCGAGTGGCTAGATTAAATAAGGCTCGCGTAATGACAGCTACTATCATCCGGAACTTGACTAAAATAAAACTTCAAGAGATCGGAAGGTTCATCAATCGAGACCATGCTAACGTGATTCACTTGAGTACGGTATCACACGATGCGTTTTACTTGCACGATCCTTTGTACAAGGTTGTGTACGAAGATGTTGTATCTTTGTACCTGGGTAAGGTTGGCTCTATGGAGTATGTGCTGTATGATGTGAGGTCTTATATCCAGAAGATATTGAAGCTTGAGTTGGAGGTTCAGAGTTGCAAGAACGAGTTGATGTCTATGTTAAACGGATCAATAGAGGGTGAGAGTATCAAGGCTAAGAGGCAACGTATTTTAAATGAATTACAAAACATAATATGATACAGATTGGATTACTTTTCTTGACATTGTTGACTGTCGGTTTCTTCGTGATAAAGAATACTGAAAACAATGAAGATGATGACATGAACTTTGGATGTTAATAACTATATTTGCATATGGCACAATCTAAGCGCAATACATTAGCTGGATCTAAGGCAGGTAAGTCTGCATCTGCTAAATACTTTCAGAACAATCCTGAGGCTCGTAAAAAGAAAAACGAGTACAACACTGAGTATCATGCCACTGATGAACGAAAGAAGTACAGGGCAGGCTTGAATAAGGCTAACAAGGATGCTGGCACCTATGGTAACAAGGATGGTAAGGATAAGTCCCATACCAAGTCGGGTAAACTAGTATCTGAGAAGCAGTCATCCAATCGCGCTCGCAACGGCAAGAATGGTAAGTCGTCCAGGAAGTAGTTGTTAATAAATTTTATTACAAATATTTGCAAGAATAATTTCTTGTTAGTATCTTCGTGCCTATAAATAAGAAAGATATGGGAAACAAAACAGTTGACTTTTTAGTGAACAACATTGATCATTTCAATGTAACTAACATTGCTAAATGGTGTGGAATTGAACGTAGCAGAATGCAGAGATGTATCACCGGAGCTAACAAGTTCACTGACAGTGAGATTCAAATGCTAAATAAATACTTTAAAGCGATAAACGATGCAATCACTCAAGTTTGTAACGAGGGTTAGAGACTCTCACGCAAGGTCAATCAAGAGTCATTTCTCATTGACCCACAATGATGTAGACAACAATCCATTTAATGCCGTTGTACATTGGTCGATGGACATTGAGGTTAGAGAATGGGGACTGAAAGGGATCATCACTAGAATTGATCAGGTAGTAGCTGACATTGAGTATACAGTCTACGATGAATCTGACGAGCATGGTGAGGTTACTGAGAATGGTTTAATGAGAATCGATTCATTGCAGGATGGTTGGAAGGTTGAGGATAGGCTTCAGATGAGAGAGGACTTCTGCGCTCCATCCTATGTAATGATAGACTTCCTAAACAAAACAATCGAGGTTGAATAAAGACCTAATACTGAGGGCGCATAAGATCGTACATTGGTTTGCTAAGTCCAAGAAGGATGCAAAGCAGGCGGCTATGGTTTATATGCCGGACAAGTACCGATCAATGATGAAGGTTTTTCGCAATAGTTGTTATACATTCAACAGCGATGACCTTTCATCTTGGGAGGAGGTAATTAAAATTCTAAAAAAACAAGACAAATGCAATCAGAAACTACAGTAAAGAAAAGGGCTAGACGAGTGACTACCACTGACGTCAAGCGTAGAATGACACGATCAGAGAAGCTATACTTCACCTTTGAGTTAAAGAAGAAGGTGGTTGATTCCCTGGCAAGATGTGGATTCGATGTTAAGGATGGGTACTTACCTTATGCCAAGCAATTCGAGTTGATCTTCACAGCATTGGAGCCTAACCTATTGGCTCGTAGAAAGCGACTAAGACGTATCATCTCTGGCACTCCACGAATGGATGATGCGTATTGGGTAGAGGTACTTGAGAGGTACAGCAAGGAGGTTAGGGATATCTCTATGCACTACTGCTCAGTTAATTTCAAGGCTAACAAGTTAAAGTAAACAACACCCGATGTGGTATAAATCGTTTATACCAAGCGGTATTATACCTTATAGGGTAAAAATTAAATAAACATGAGTAAACAAACAGCAGTTAGATGGTTAGAGGAACAACTGAATAATAAATGGCTTAATGAATACCTTAATCCTATCTCAATCAAGTCTTTAATTGACCAAGCACTACAAATGGAACAAAAGCAGATTATTGATGCGGCTGAAAGATGGAAAGGAACTGATTTTGCAAAACAATACTACAACGAGACATACGGAGGGCAAGATGAGTAAACAAACAGCAACTCAGTATCTTATTGAAGAGATAAAAAAAGATTCATTAGTACAAGCTAAAAGTACTGAAGAATGGAATGAGGTATTTCGAATAGCCAAGTTAATGGAAACACAGCAGCTTATAGAAGCTCATAACTATGGATATTTTACTGCTCTAGATAATGGTATTAATATAGAAGGAGGTCAAGATGAGTAAGTTTAATGACTTGCAATGGTTCTTAGATAGAATCGGCAAAAGAATCTATCGTGAAAATAATAGATGTACTTGCAGTATTTGTGTTGACGTTTTCAATAATGGGCTTATTGTTGACGATAAATTTCACGCAAGTTATTTATTCGATTGCCAACACGAACAAGGTTTAATTTACGTTGATAAAAAAGAAAATTAATATGAGTAACAACGAACAAACCAATTACAACAAGATCGATGGGATTAACTTCTCTCTCTTGAAGGAGTACCACAAGTCTCCAAAACATTTTAAGTGGGCTATAGACAACCCACGTCAATCAACCGAGGCTCAGACACTAGGCACCCTAGTTCACTCGATGGTATTGGAGCCATACACGGTGAAGGATGATTTTACTATCATCAATCCTCTTCTGCGCCCTGACCCAACAAGAGACTTTCGCTCGGCTGAAAATAAGCTGTGGAAACAACAACTCATGGAGGAGGCTTCCTTGCATGGTCGCCAGATCGTTGACGCAGAGATTTACGAGCAGGCTAAGGCTATGGCTGACAGCGTTCTTTCTAACCCTGTTATCAAGGCTTTAATCGAGAAGGCTACCATTGAGAAGGGTATAACGTGGACTGATCCTAATACAGGGCTTAAATGCAAGGGACGTCCCGATGCTATTGTTCCTGAGAAGGACTTAATCATTGACCTTAAGACTACTATCTCGGCTCATCCTGATGACTTTCAGCGCAGTATTTGGAACTATAGATACCATGAACAAGCTGCGTTCTATTCAATGGGTTTAAAAGCCATCCATGGGGCTGACAGATTCAGTAGATTCTTATTCATAGCTGTTGAAAATAAGGCTCCATATTGCAGTGCAAGTTACTTCTTGAGTCCATCTGCTTTGGATACCGGTTGGAGTACTTGTATGTCTCTCCTAAACCTTCACAAGGAGTGTGTAGACAAAAACGATTGGAGTCGTGGATATGAGGTTCGTGCAGATCATAAGTCTGGCATTATGGACCTTGATTTACCTCAGTATGCATACATGAAACAAGAGAACGATGAACTCACTGAAAAGTACTAGTGTATATACAAGTGTATTTTTTTAGTATCGATTTTGTATCATCGGTAGGAAAATGAAAATGAAAATGAAAATATATATGTTATTATAGTTGTTAATAATATATATGAAAAAAAATTTTCAGTTTAAAGATTATGAATTATATTTGCTTAAATAAAAAACAATGATTTTATCAATTACAATTTTAGCGGTAATAGTGGGAGTGCTATTTGCCACAGTAGTTAAGCTATCTTCAACTACATCTAGATTATCTGATCAGGTTGCTAACTTAAAGTCAGAACTTGATTTCATGGATGAAGTTACAGATGCTAGATTTGAAAATTATTTCGAATCAATAACTGAAATAAAGAAGGACATCGAGAACCTTATGGATGATGTAGCTGATCAAGGAATTAAATAATCAAAATACAATGAAAAAGACAAGAATTAAACTATCGAAAGACGAGGCTATCTCAGTAGTTATCGGAGAAAACAATGAATTTATGTTCTTAGACATCATCAGCAAGGAGGACATCAAAGATTTGAATGATCATTACCTTGAGGAGTTTGGGAACACTGATAGAGTTCTACCATTCGTAATGAATCCAGATCAGTTTGGATTAGTTATCAAGCATGGTATGATACCGATGATGGAGATGATTGTTAAGGACATTACAGGGGCTGATATTAGTACAGCCATGGAGTTCTCATACGAGGAGCTAGAGCAAGCCATCCTAAGTAAAGTAAAGTTCAACGTAAAAGATGATAAATCAGTAAACTAAAATGAGTACACAAGTAGCAACAGTAAAGCAGGAAATGCAAAAGTTCGAGGCCCAAATGAAGGGTTATGAGGACACAATCTTAAAGTTAGTAGGTAACAAGTACGGAGTATCTCCAGACGAGTTCGCAATCAGCGTAATGACAGCTGTGAAGAAGTCTCCAAAGCTATTGCAATGTGACCGAGCGTCACTATTCGCAGCAGTGCTTGTATCTGCTGAATTGAAGCTTCGTTTCAACACCCCTGAAGGATTTGCTTATGTGATTCCTTACGGCAAGGATGTTCAGTTCCAAATCGGTTACAAGGGATTGGTTGAGATTGCTTATCGTAACCCACGAGTTAAGTCTATCTACGCAGGAGTTGTTTACAATGACGAGGTAGAGGCTGGCAAGTTCAAGTACTCTCGTGGTTTGAACCTGGTGTTAGAGCATGACCCGATTATGAATCGTACAGCAGAGCAAGAGAAGGCGAAGAAAGTATACTGTGCGTATGCCGTAATCAAGTTAGAGGGTGCTGATCCAATCATCGAGGTTTTGGATAGCAATCAGTTGTCTAAGATCAAGTCATTGTCTAAGGCTGCTGGATCTAACTCATCTCCATACAACAATGGTACTGACGTAGCTGATTGGATGTTCAAGAAGGCGGCTATCAAGCAGGCGTTAAAGACTGTTCCAAAGCAAGGCGTTAGCGAGATTGCTCGTGCAGTAGAGTTGGATGACAAGTTATCTACAGGTGGACGTGTGAGAGTGAACGAGGAGCAGGAGTTAGTTGTTGATGACGTTGAGTTCACTGAAATGGATGAGGCGAAAGATGATTTGATTTCATAATTTGATTATATTTGTCAAATGGAAGGAATGGAAAACAAGGGGCCTGAGAGTAAATTCTTAGGCTCCGTTTCCCCTAGCAAGGGACATAGAATATTCCAGCTCAATACTGAGACTGGTGAAGTGACTGAGGCGCACGTTGAGGGTAAGCTTGTAGAGTTACCTGACGGACGCAAGGAGATCCGTAAACAAATCTTTGTACGAGATAAGTATCTCTACATATCTGCGTTGAATAAAAAGAACGCCATCAAGCGATTCGCACGCATGGCTAAGATGTTAGATAACCATAATACTAAAAGCAATGAGACCATTGGGGAAAATGCTGAAGATTAAGCCAGACTTGATCGAGAACAGCAACACAATACATACACTAGGACAGCCTAAGTTCGGTAACACAGGAATGATTATCGATGCAGGTCCAGAGGTGACTGAGTTCAAACTAGGACAGAAGATTCTATTCAAGAAGTTCACACCTTCCGAAGAGGATGGTAATCGATTCGGATATATCCACGAGGAGGATGTTCTTGGATTGATGTTCAGTGAAAACTAGGGAAACTTTGTGTTTGTATTGGTTTTATAATTTTGTATTTTAGCGGTAAAATATACTACGATGCCAAATAACGGAATTGTTTCTAAGAAAGAGGTTATACCTAGCGAGTTTAGGGCTACATCTATAAATGAGTTTAATAACTCAACCGATATGGTTATTATCAACAAAGCTTTAATTGGTTCTAAAGTTGAGCAATCTGCTGTAACTCTTAATCAGTTAGCTGGTATGGTTGGTGGTGGAACTCAAGGAATGCAAGGTCCTATGGGTCCTCAAGGTCCTGCTGGTCCTGCTGCGCCATCTGGATTGAATTGGAAAGGTGATTATAATGTGTTATTAGGCTATGAGTTAAATGATGTAGTATTGTTTTTAAATCCATCAAATGAAGTCATAGGTAGTTATTGGGTTACATCAAACACTGTTGATGTAGGTGTTAAGCCTACTGATGAGAATGGTAATATTAACGAAGGTTGGGCATTCTTAGCTTCGCAAGGTCCTCAGGGTATTCAAGGTCCTGCTGGTCCACAAGGAGAAGTTGGTCCTGCTGGCGCTCCTGGAGCTGCTACGCTTCCGTTTAAAGAATTAAATTTATTATTAACATTTGAAGATAACACAGGTGATATGACAATAACTACTGGATATTCATCTTTTACTGGAGGAATAAGTTCGGTTAATCATTGGGCACAAGGAAGATATCAGTTGTTTTTTTCATCTACGGCTGATGATATTACAGATAAATCTAAATGCATAATAACAACTTCAATTAATGGATATTGGGCAGCAGGAAGTGATTTTATTCCAAATGCTTTTTGGAGCGTGGATGGAGGATCTATAAATTTAGATGTATGGCAATGTTCTAAAAATTTTACAATTCCATGGCAACTTTTAGATTTATACGCAGGAGCAGAATTATCAGTAAATATTAAAGTTTACAACTAATATATAATACAATGAGTACTAAAAAAACCATGAAGGGTTCAAAAGTTAAATTCAACCCTAATAGAATTGTTGCTAACCCATCAAAGGCTGCTAAGACTGGTGGTAAATCAGGATGTGGCTGTAAATAACAATGGCGAAGATTACTTCATCTAACAAAGTTGTCTTTGGGACTAGAAAGCCTGGTAAACATACCAAGCGTAAATCTCCTAAGGATAAGAGTGTTAAATCATCTAGAGGTCAAGGATAATGGCTAAGAAAGAAATGATTAAAAGAGCTGACGGATCAGTATCCCAGAGAGGACTTTGGGATAACATCCGTGCTAATAAAGGTTCTGGAAAGAAGCCTACCAAAGCAATGCTTTCTCAAGATAAGAAGATTAAAGCTAAAACTAAAAAGAAAAAGTAATGGCTAAGACTCAAGCTTGGACTAGGAAGGAAGGTAAGAACCCTAAGGGTGGATTAAACGCCAAGGGTAGAGCTTCATATAACAAGGCTACTGGTGGTAATCTTAAACCTCCTGCTCCTAAGCCAAAGACTGAGAAGGATGCGAAGAGAAGGAAGTCATTTTGCGCGAGAATGGAAGGGGCCAAGAAGAAGCTTACCTCATCCAAGACAGCTAAAGATCCAAATAGTAGAATCAATAAAAGCCTTAGGGCGTGGAATTGCTAAATGCATAAGATAAAATTCTTAACCCAAGAAGATTATCATAGAAAAGACGGATACCTGGACTTTGACATTGCTCAGTCCGGGTATTTGCTTCATTGGGGGACACATGATGGAGATACAGTAGTCTTTGTCCGTGATCTATACGGAGCTGTACACATGGTAGCCCCAGAATGGATTAGATTTGAAGAGCAAATAGAATCTGTTTTAATTGCTAGACTTACCGATTTATTTAGTAGATTTGCTTCTGAGGATACGATAGAAGAAATGAAAGCAATCATTAATAAATACATCTAATGCCAAGGAAAGCAAAGGCAACATACAAGGGTAAGGTAAAGAGGAACTTCACGAGGAAGGTATCCACAGGCAAGATCAAATCTACCAAGACCCAAATAGACGGAATTAAATTTGCATCTCAACTAGAAGCATTCGCATACAAGAAACTTAAAGAGGCTGGCCTTGAGTTCGATTACGAGCCAAGGAGCTATGAGATCTTTCCTAAGTTCGTATATCCTGGGGAGACTTGGGAGCAGGTAGGTAAGAAGCCTGATCTAGAGAACAAGGAACTTAAAACTATCCTGCCGATTACATACACCCCAGACTTCGTTGCTAAGGATGGATCTTGGGTAATAGAATGTAAAGGCTTCGCGAATGATCGGTTCCCATATGTCTGGAAGATGTTCAAGCATAAGTTAATCAGAGACAACAAGGGAGGATTGCCAGCGTTATTCGTTCCTAAGAATCAAAAGCAGATCCTATTCTGTATCCAGAGGATACTGGAATTGCAAGAGTGTTAATAACTTTTTAGCATTAATATTTGCAAAATTAAATAGTCGTAGTATATTTGCTCACGAAACAATTAATCAATTATGGAATACAAGACAATCAGAGAATGGTTTGAGCTGTTGCCTGACAATGGCTTACGCAAGATGGCTATGGATAAAACTAATGATCACAAGCTAAGGATGAGAGTTGGGGATATGGGTACAGCGGTGAAGCTTGCGTTTAATTGGGATGATGCTGGTCCAGACTATAAGTTTTGGGAAGGTGTTTACGAGCGTGCAGAGTCTGGTTTTTATGAGGCTAAGTACGCTACTCCATCAGAGACATTGAGTAATGTTATCCACGACCTTAGAACTAGAGAAGCTGTGGGTCTAAAGAAATACGGAACCACGGTTAATAGACCTGACTTATCATTGAGAGATTGGTTACAGCACACATACG
>JACCDR011668040.1_pt1 | contig 18429 bp, 8 predicted proteins | sample 7446431 | NCBI WGS metagenome assembly JACCDR01 (sample SAMN15323443, study PRJNA562643) | freshwater metagenome | isolation source: river surface water | place: USA:Blue River Watershed | collected 2017-08-17
ATTTATTATAATTGCAAAGCAATAATCGCAATATAACAAAAACAAAGTTTCGTTTTGTTCGCTAATAGGCAAGTATTATTCTCTATCGCGAAGCGATATAATAGACTTGCCTATTACGACGCGCACACTTGTCTATTACGACGCGCACATTTGTAAATAATATAAATTAATATTATAATAATTAGCAATAAAATAAAATATAATATATTATTATTATTAGAAAAACCCCATGTTTTATTAAATAATTCAACTTTCATAGTATTTTGAAATTTCATATTTTCACAAATATTTGAATCATTATTTGTTTTATATATAAAATATGGGTAAACATATATATATGTTTTTAATAAATTAAATAGATATACATCCGCCCAATATATATGATTTTTTTTTAATATAAACTTTCTATTATTATATATTGTATTTAATAATTTATCAACACTGTTATTATTAATAATATATGCTCCGGCTGAACAATATGACGGCATTTTAGATAAATTATTCGATGTATTTAGTATATATAATTTATTTAAATCAATTGGGATATTATTAGATCTTGGTATATAATTTAGCATTAAAATTTCCCAATCTTTAGGCGCGTCTTTTATAATAGTAGATATAGGTTTATCCCAATATTTAGCATATTCAAGTGTCATATCATCCTCTAATATTAAAGCATTTTTATATTTTATTTTTTGAAGCAGTTTATATGTTTTTAAATGTGATAATAAACATGCATATTCTATTTTACTTAATCCGAATCCAGCATTGTTTTTAATTAAATCTATAAATGTAGTCTTAAATGATTCATCCTCTGATATAAAATTACTATATAATTCATCATCTGATATATTTTTCCCATCCACTGCACTAATCCGTACATTTGGAATATTAAAATGAGATAATAATTCCTCCATATTTTTTCTTCTTTCTACTGATCTATCTAAATTGATCCAACATATAATATCTATTCCATCTAAATATTTTGTCAAATCATTAGTTATTTTTTCTAACTGTCCCCATGTATTTCCAAATGTTTTTTTTTTAGATTTATTATGAAATTCTAAATGATCACTATGTATAGTTGAATCATTCGCATTACTATGTATAAAATAAGGAAATTTATAACAATATGTTATTAATAAAGAAAATATATAATCATCAGCAGTATGAAAAAAACCATTTAATAATTTAAATTTATTATTATCATATATTCTACTTAATATATTATTAACCGCATTTATATTTATAATATATGCCGCGGTTGAAAATAAACTATCATTACGCTTGGTATATAAATCTGTTAAAGTATTTAGTGTAATATATGTCATCATAATAATTCCCCAATCTGTCGGTGCTTCTTTTATTATAATAGAGACTGGTTTATCCCAATATTTTGCATATTCAAGCGTCATATCATCTTCCAATATTAAACAATTCTTATAATTATTACCTTCGCTAATTGATTTCTGAAATAATAAAAATGCTTTGAAATGAGATAATAAACACGCATATTCAACTTTTGTTCTATTTTTTTCCCCTTCAAATATGAAATTACTATATAATTCGTCATCTGATATATTTTTTCCATCAACTGCACTAATCCGTACATTTGGAATATTAAAATGGGACAATAATTCCTCCATATTTTTTCTTCTTTCAACAGCCCTATCAAGATTAATATAATATATGATATCTATACCTTCTAAATATTTAGTTAAATCACCCATATTAAAATAAGTTAGATATTAATCTTCATCTGTAAATTCACTATCAAGTGTAATTTCTTGTTCATCAATAGTAATTATTTTTTCTACATTTTTCTTGTTATCAAAAGTTGGATAATAAATATCAGTCATATCGTATTGGTCCTTGTTCAAAGTACCGTGTAATATTAATGCCATCTTGGCGGCTTTTTGTTCACCTTCTTTCTTACTCATCCCATTCCCAAAACTGATGCACAATTCTTTATAATTTTTGGTATCCAAATATTTTTTCTTATCCGATGCAGATATATCTGGTTTCTCCACACCCATCACATAAGTACGTTTATGAGGAGGACCATCAAAACCAATCATATGATATTCTGGATACTTCCACTTCATACGATGATGATATCTAAGGAGATTATCTTTATAATTATTATCACAATATAATTTATCGGAATAATCAATCATTGTCTCTAGAAGATTCAAAATAAGTAGACAACACGGTTCAAATCCATTACTAAGGAATAATGCACCCATAAATGCTTCAAAAATATCTTCGTGGATTTTCTCCATATTCCTCCCATTCATATTTTCAATTTGTTTCGAAATAATAAAATATTTATTTAATCCAATTTCTCTGGATAAAACTGCTAGATTTTTCTTATCCTCAATTTTAGTCTGAAGACGGGTCATAAAACCTTCATCTTCGTGTTCATAACGATGGAAGAGATAAAATGATACCACAATTTTTAATACTCTATCACCAAAAAATTCTAATCTCTCATAACTAGCCGGTCTTAGTTCCATTAAATCTTTAATATTACCCATTTCATTCCGTGCGCATTCCAAAATATCATCTGAAAATACATCTTTTTTAACATATGATTTATGGGTGAAAGCTTGGTGAAAATATTCGATATGATTAATATTATTTAAGATTACACCATATCTTCCGAGCATATCAATAATATCCTTCTCATTGATAAGAATATTATTCATATTATAAGGTATCATATATACTTCCTCTGTTCCATCTTCTTTTGTGATAGTGATACCTGTTTCTAAATAGTTTGTCATTAATATTTATATAAAAAATATATTTAAATAATTTAATTATCAATTTTTATTAATAAACTTTAATCGGTTATCGTCTACACTCATTTTTATTATTCCTAGTTCCAGTTTTGTTCGCTAATAGGTATAATAACGGTTATACCTATTTATATGTGAGCATCGCGGATAATTTATATTGGCTTCGCCAATAAAAACGGTAAGACCTTGAAAAAGGCTTAGCCTTTTTCACAGCATTTTTAAATAACATTTAAAAATGACCGTTTTCAAATAGCGATGCTCACAATTATGTTCGTGAACCAAAATTTATTTTTAAAAATATTTCCTAATCAAATTTTTTGTTAATTATTATATATATGGCAACTCCCCTAGTAAGCGCAAAAAAAGAGCCAATACCTTCAATACCTCTTAAAATCTTTAATATTGATGAAGCTGTTGTTATAAAAGAATATTTACGTTCTAGATTATTTACACCTGAATTATTGGATGGATTAAAACAATTATATAATTGTGATATCCAAAATAGTAAATCAGTTGTTGGCAATATAACATATTTAAATTTTGTAATAAAACCAAATGGATGTAATTATTTTATACATATAAAAGAAACAACATATACACCGAAAGAAACTATATTATCATTCAGATTTTCTTTGAAACAAGATGATAAAACCATTACCAACTATGAGCCTGGATTTACATCAACATATATAGTAAAAGACAATAAAATTCAACATGTATATGTAAATAATAATGAAGATGTTAAACCTAAAAAATCCACTAAGAAAAAAACTATATTAAATGATAGAAAATTTGTAATTTTCTTTAATCCATATATAAAATTAAATGCATTATTACAGAAACAAGGCTTACGTGATAGAATTAATAGTAGCACACAATTTGATAATATTAAGAATCTTATTCTTGAAATAGATAGTAGAAAATTATCCAGTCATGAAAAGTCCGATCTAGAAAGAATACAACAAATTTTTTCAACACAAGATAAAAAACATAGTTATGACGATCGTTTAAAAGAAATGATTCACTATTCATATCGTAAGACAGCAAAAAGGATTGAAGAAGTTGAACAAATATACGAAAATCATGTATTATATGAAACAAATTTACCTGTAAATAATATGTTAGGTAATCGCTATGCACAATATTATCCTGATTTTGAATTTAATAAGGTAATTAAATCTCTTAAATTAAATCCAGAATTGCCATATGATAAACCTATGACTGAAAAAGAACTTGCTGAATTAATGAAAGCAAATATCAGAAACCTTGTTGATATGCAAACAAATCCACAACTTTATACAAGACAACGTGAAGAATTTAAGAAAACATTAAAATATAAATATTTAAATCATGAATATATTAAATATATTCCATTTGGATTAAATAGACCTTTTACTATTTCAGATTTAGTTTCATATAAATTTCCACAATTTGCATATGTTGATAATAATTTAAAAATCGTAAATAGATTGCATCACAGTGATTTATCTTTCGATGCAAAAAATATATTTAATTTAAATAATGATGATAGTATATCACGTGCATTTGATTTAATTGAACTAGCTAAATCAATAATGTTCACTTATATATCATTTTATAGCTCAATTTTTGATAAAAAATCTTTAAAAATACCCTTTCGTTTATTTAATGTGTATCCTAAATTGCCGTGGGCGAATAATGTATTACATGAAAATAATATTATAGTCAGAGCATTTAATCCGCCATTCCTAAGATCATTACTAATATCAATTGATAGTACCGGGCGCGATCAAATACTTACAATAAATATGAAGAATGAAAATAAATTACATAAAGAACCTATTAATGTTGACTATTTATTACCTTGTGATGAAGCACCCTTTAAATTAATGGGTGGTATCATACGTGAACCTTATATGAGTATTCAAGAATTAAATAGCGTACAACCTGTTTATTCGGGGGAAGCACATAGTATGACATCTGATGGTCTCGAGAATGAGTTTATAGAAAATCCAGATGTAAACCAGAGATTAAAAGACAGAAAACATTTTCCAATTGATGCAAGACATTTTAATCAACAACTTGCATCTCTTAATATTAATACTGACAATGATATAACAGAAGAAATTAATCCTGATCTGCCGGAATTTCAATTTGACGAAATGTTATCTGATTTTCCACAACCAAAATCAGAGTCATTTCCTATATCAGAAAAAGATGAAGCACATTTTGAGAAAATTAGAACAAATGCTGCTGCACAACGTGAAATAACGCTTCGTCTAGCAAAAGAACAACATATACGCGATGAGGAGGATGAAGAATTAAGATTATTTGAAGCAGAACAATTAAAAGAACGTGAATTAGAACGAGATAAAATTTATGCTGAACAGACACCTGATTTGGAAGAGGAAGATGTAATGGGAATGAGGATTGCAAAAGCTTCTAAAGAAAGTGATTTTAAAACATTAAATAAATTATATGGAACAATGAAAACGAAATTAGAAACAACTAATAAACAAATTGAATCCGCGCGTGATACTCTGAATGCACTTCAACTGCAACCTACTAGCGACAGTGTAAATCCGATGGCACCTTCATATATGACACTAATGACACCTGATGAAAAACGTATTAAAATAGAATCATTAAGCAGACAATTACGAACAGTGGAAGAAAACAAACGTAAATATCAAGAAATGATAAATTATTTAAATAAAAAAATAGATGCAGAAAAAAACTTCAAGGCAGGGAAAAATGAAAGAAGGAAGATGGGTAAATCTGGTCAAAAAGACAAACGTGAAATTTCATATGAAGAAAGTTATCGTGATATTTTTAGAGACATTGGACATGAAAGTTATGATAAAAAATATCTTAAATATAAAGCTAAATATTTAGCCTTAAAACAGAAATATAATTTATAAAACATTATTTGTGTTCGGCGCTATTCGAAATTATCTGCGAAAACGGTAAGACCTTGAAAAAGGCTTAGCCTTTTTCACAGCATTTTTAAATGTTATTTAAAAATGACCGTTTTCAAATAGCGATGCTCACATTTAAAAAAACTTCAAGAGTGAAAAAGTCTGATTTGTGTTCGGCGCTATTAATTTGGCAAAGCCAATATAAACGGCAAGACCTTGAAAAAGGCTAAGCCTTTTTCACAGCATTTTTAAATAACATTTAAAAATGACCGTTTTCAAATCGCGATGCTTACATTTTTCTACTCCAGGTGTGTTGGGAGACCCAGGCGCTTACGGCGCTTGTTCAGGATCTCCGGCTTGAAGTGCTTTGACTCCATCTTGAGAATCTCGCTCACTACTGGCTGTGAGTAGGTTGCAAGCTTGTTCTTGTAAAAGTAGTAGGTCATACAACCACCACTACAGAACCAAGCCTTGGCGTGAGATGAGATACACCCAATGGCGTTCCCACGATCCTCAAGACAAGCAACACAGTACTGCTGTAGTGCGTAGTGCTCGAGGCGGGGCTCATCTGAACATGTGCTACGAACATCGTCGTTCATGTCGTTAATGTGATCCAGCTTGTTGAAGGACATTTAAATATATGATAATAGGGATACTTTAGACTTTTTTTTTCAATTTTTTTGTTAATAAAGACCTACTGTGCTTTATTAAGAAATAAATTAATAATACAGAGTGTTTTCAATTTTTATTTAATATTCAATACTAGCATTTTACCATCCTCCTTAAAGCCCATTTTCAATATATCCTTTATATTATCATCTATATATTTGTTTCTCTTAACTTCAACTATATAGTTAGGTAGATTTGTAATATTCTCGAATGTACCTTTTTTCTCTTTCTTAACCTCATAATCAAAATCTCTATCTATTATACTCTTTATATTAGATATAGTATTTTTAACTCTATCCTCCAAGTTATAGGGGAATTCATATTTGGGATGATTATTTGGTACCATCATATAGGTCATCTTATTGTCATCTTTAGACGTACTGTATTTCTCTAAATACATTAATAGGCTCATAATGTAATTACACATATTATCCCTTGTTGTTAGTTTTTCAACTGGTTCTAAATCTTTAACTTGTTGTTTGAGTTTCTTAATAGTATTTAATAAATAATCTTTATCCTTTGATGTGGCACATACGGCACCAGTCATACTATATATACCCGTACCACGTTTTTTATCTCCTGTTTTCTTGAGGGGAGGGCGTATTTTAAATAAATCGTCGGTACTATAAGATAATTTATTAGTGTTCATACTAATAATACCCACTATATGATTCTCATCGCGTTTATTATAATAATCCATTACGCTCTCAAAATCATATTCGCGTTTAGTTGTTGTTTCTATCTTTTTGATAGTAACATCATCCTTAATATTTTTTCCGTGTTTCATTTCAACATAATTCTTAACTGGTGTCATATTCTCAGTCGTTGTTTCATAATTAACACGATAATACATTGGAATATTTTCATTATCATCAAATGGTTGAAAGATATAATATTTGCCACGTTGGATTATATATCCCGGTCTATTAAATTTATCATAAATTGTATCCTTAAAATTATTATAATCATTTTCTGTTTTAGGCATCATATCCTCTAATGCCTTATTGAGAAAATAATCATCAAATAATTCCTCTTGATGTTTTTTATATGATTTTTTAATGATTTTTAACATTTCATCATAAGTATAAACGTGTTTGAATCTATACATGTCTTTTAATTTATTTTTAACCACATCAATCTCTGATTTCGCAAGGTTCTCGTGAAAGGTACCCATATCAACATCCTTTGTCTCGATATTCCCATATGCCCTCGTCTTATTATCATAATATAAATTATTTAATTTATTATCATGACATTTAAAATCGCATTCTTGAAAGTCACATAAAGCAGGACACACCTTCTTACCAGCACGAACATTCTCAAGAGTTGGTTCAACACAACCTTTATATTTTTCAATCTCTTCTGGGAACTTATTTCCTTGAAGTAATAAGGGGCAGTCGATTGCAACTTCTTTCATTAACCTTTCAACGCGTTTTACTAAAATATATTTCAATTCTGCTTTTTGATATAGAGTTTCATCAGTTGATAATCCATCTTTAATCCCTACTACATAACGATAAACATTCACTTTGGGAAATTTATATGCATCTGATATAACATTCATGTGTTTGCACATACGAATACCGCGCCCAATAACTTGATCTACTTTACCCAAATTATAATGAACATCTAGAATATGAATTTCTTTGGTATTTTCTAACGTGATACCTTCATTCATAACCTTACTACCAAGAACAAATTTAAGATATTTACCCTCTTTATTGTTAATATTATTAAAAACTGTTCTGATAATTTTTTGTTTAATTTCTGGTACATCTTCGCCTGATTCATCTACTCCACCCGTAATAATAATAAATGTGGCTGGATGGAAATCGCTTGCATTTTTCTTTTTCTTAAATTCGCCATAAGGTAAACCAGTTCGTGAATCAATGGTACTATCCGTAATATTATATTGTGAACTATCCTCCATATACTCCAAATAACCGTTCATACGTAGAGCTTCTGCAAATAATTCAATCCCACCAGCCTTAACCAAGTTGCTATAAATAAAGGCAGTTGATGAACCTTTTTTATCCTCCACTAAACGATTTAATTTCTTTATACATTTATAGAATTTAGAAGAAAAGTGTTTTATATATTCAAGTTTTAAAATATTACCAGTTATATTTTTATTTTCTGCTTCGGCTATAAAATTTCCCAAATCTTCTTTTTTTATTTTCCCGTCAAATATTTTTTTATTAATTTCCTTTATTAATTCTTCTTTATTCGATAAATTATTAATAACTCGTATTAAACCCTCATTACTATGATAACCCTTTAATTTACCATTACTGTCAAGCCCAGGATAAACAAAGTTAGCTGCTGCAGAAGATGCCCTATCAAGTGTATCATCAAAATTTTTTGTTGCATCAGTATATGTATCTAATTGAAAATCCTTCATTTTTGCTCTAACTACTGGAGTAAATAATAATCCATCTGATATTTTCCCTTTATCGATCCTGTCAGCAAAAGTATAAGGAATATTACCACGGAAAAATGATACATATCCGGTTGCCATTTTACGAAGATAATCTTCACCCCCAGGTTTAAATTTCATCATATAATTCTTTTCCCCAGTGAAAATCATATCACGTTTAATAATGTCATTTGGTGGACGAAGAAAATTAAGCATATCAACAATATCATCTGCAAGATTCTTCATAGGAGTGGCAGATAATAAAACTAATCTTAAATTTTTAGAATTTTTTATAATTTTCTTTAATGCCTCACCATACTCATTACCTGTAATATTATGCGCTTCATCTACAATTAATAAGGTATTATCCATATTAGTTATTTTATCAACAACAACTTCGCGTTCAAATTCACCTTCATCTGTTTTTTTATAAGATGTTTTAATTCGCGCACCATCCGTCGCTTCACCTACAATTTTCTTTTCAGCTATCTTCTCACCTAAAACCTTTTTATAAAATGTTTTATAAGATAATATTTTATAATATTGTAAAGCATTATAAATTCCTATTTTTCTTTCTCTCTCAACTTCAGCTGGAGTCATTTGTTCTAACATTTGCTTATTTTTAAGATATGTTTCACCAGTACAAAATAATAATTCGCTTTTAAAGTTTTCCCTAATATTTGGTCCAGATGTAAGAACATATATTTTCGTATTGTATTTAGACACTTGTTCTTTAAATTGTTCCGCAATAGATATAGCAGTACACGTCTTACCTGTTCCTGTACCGTGCATTAAGAGAATCCCACGATATGGATTATCAGGAGAAAGGAAATTAGTCGGTATAATTTGTTGCTCTCTTAATTTGAAGTCACCTTTACAAACTTCATTACGATATGCATCGATTTCTTCATATGTTTCCATCTTCATACGAGGTGGTATTTTATGGTAATAATATTCTCTTTTTTTAAACATTTTCAACTGGAAATCATTATCATCCGGTTCTGGACTATAACTCATATTATTATAATCGTTAAAAAATAATTAAATTATATATACTTATTAATGATTAGAGATAGAATTATTAAAATAAATGATATGATTAGAAAAATTAAAGATAAACAATTATTAAAAGAAATATTTAATATTGCTTTACCTGATTTGCAATCTAATGGTGAAAATAAATATTCAGTTAATGATAACGGGATATTTTTCGATTTAAAATTATTATCTGATATAACATTAGAAAAAATAGAAGAATTATTAAAACAAAATATATCAACTGAAACAGATAGCGTTACTTTTAGTATGCATTGTTCAGATGATGATACAGTAGAAAAAAATATAGTTATTAAAAAGAAATAATTCGTTGAATTATTTCATACTCACCCAATATCTGCAACAAATGTACATACCCACTTGTATGGACATAATCTTTATCCTTTCGTATTAATTCATTACTGTTTATGATAATATTTTTTACTGGGATAATGATTGCTTTTTTTGTAATATTTTGTTTATTGGTAATATTAAGATCCATATGATAAGACACATAACAATCAATTGGGATATATGTTTTATGATTTCTACAATAGATTTTATTATTCTTAATCTTTTTATTATCCATCATAACAATATCAGATGTGTCTTTCATTGTCATAATATTATTTGGTTTCATAATTGTATTTATAATATAATGAGCGGGAAGCACATATACATTGTCAGCCATCTTTGCAACAATTCCACGTAATTTTCTATCGACATTATAGACTGGCATACCAACTTTAATATTATCATTGCCATTATATATATGATACATTATGGTTGGATTATTGGGTATCATATTTATGGGTAGGAATATGTTGCTATTTAATTTCATTTGATTGGGATTATTTAATTCTCCACACAAATATGATTCATTGTAGTTAATTTGTTTTTCGTCAAAATGGCAAAAAACAAATTGGTCTTTAAGAGGAAAGAGAACAGGAATAATTAGAAGGTCATTCCTTTTTGACAAAATATAGTTATCAATCTTGGGAATACCCTCAATATGGATACTCTTAATCGGTAGCCCCATATGGACACTTACAATATAATACATATCTTTGTATTTTATAGTTATACCATATAAGTCTATATTTATAGTATCATCCGTAATATTATCAATAACTAACATTATTGGTATCATTAATATTAATAATTTATGTAATATGATTATTTATTATCAATTTTTATTAACAATTGTGGTTGTCGTAATTCAAAAGAGATTGTTAATAAACTTTATTCCCGGTTCCACTTATTAATAGCCTTAAAATTAAATAAAAATAATTAGAACTAAATATTTTTATTTATATTTGGGATCTTATTATCGATTGCTCTGCAATATAATAGGGAATGTTAGGAATTTGTGTTCGGCGCTATTAATTTGGCAAAGCCAATATAAATTATCTGCGAAAACGGTCATTTTTAAATGTTATTTAAAAATGACCGTTTTCAAATAGCGATGCTCACATTTATCAAATTCCTAACCCACTATCAATTTTTATTTCTTTATCATATTCTTAATATATTGTTGAATTGTTGGGAATTCTATATTATTGAGTGGGAAAGTGTTAAGATTATAAATTAAAGATGAATTGGATACGGTCATTATAAAACGATTCCAATCATTGCTATTATATTGTTTTATTATATTATCACCATAATATATATTTTTGATATTAGCATTATTATAATAAATTGGATAATATATTGGAATCATTTTCATATCAATATTATATATTATTGAAATATTTCCATTACTATAACTATAATATCCAATCATACCACCAATCATATCACACATTGTATTATTATATCTTATTTTTGGAGGAATAATTAATTGTTTAATTTTGCATTCATTTGCACTCATATTTATATATATATTATTAAATGATGCGCATAAATATAATGGCTGTGCCATGAAAAAGCATATATTTAATTTTTCTTCGACTGTATTTTGTTTCACTAATATGTTCATGTTAGAATATAATTTTTTAGTCCATTTGAATACACTAATTTCACCATATTCCTCATCATATTCTAATTCAGCAGATAATATTTTAATAATAAGATTTACAAGATATTCATAATAATCCATTATAACTTTATAATTAAGATAATAATCATTACAAATTCTATTAATAATATTTATATTATTATTAATGTCATCCAATAATAATTCTCTAAATTTATTTGAATATTTAATCCAACTCAAAAAACCCTTTATTGAATCTAACATCCCATTATTATATAGATGATTCATAATATCGAGTGAATCCTTTATTTCAGTAAGACGTTTATTTTTAAATTTCGCAACAATGTCATCATAAAATCCTTTAAACATCATCATAACATTTGGTTTATCATGCACTGTATAAATATACAAATTTGGTAATTTTTTTCGCAACATTGATACTATATTATAAATTGATGTAATATCTGAATCACTCTTAAATATATTATACATATTATTAAAATTATCATTAGATGCAATATTAGATGGCAACATATTACAACTTTTAATCATAGATAATACTTCACATGATTCTAAGGTAATATTAAATACTGATCCTAATAATAATATCATTGCGTCTTTCTCTATAAAATCACCCATTTGTACTATCCTTAATATTTCATTAATTTTATCAAAATACTCTGTTTTTAGATAATGTCCTTCGTATAAATTTCCTTCAAGATTTAAATTTACTGGGATATATAATAATTTATTTTTAGTAATATGCAACATTGTATTAAATTTATCATCTTTTAATTTATTTGATTCTATATTATCTGCCATAATAATATTACCCATAACATTTCTAGTAATATAATTTTCAAATGGATGCACAATATAAAATAATCCAAAACTATCTATCAATGTACCGAATGAATATCCATCAACCAATCTGTTAAAATGTTGTGGTAATATATTATTTTGTAATTCATTAAATGGATAAAAAAAGGATGGTTCAATTGGTGCTAAAAATGGCATAAATTGTTCAAGCAAAGTTTGAAATATATTATATACATATATATTTGATTCTTTATTCCCAAAATTATCAATCGCATTTGCATGAAAGTTATTATATAAATAAGGTGTTAATTCTGGTTCCATAAATATCATATTATTATCATACATATATTTACTTGCTAATTTTATAAATGTTGAATGGAAATCAGTTAGTGTTATACCATATTTTGGTTTAATATGTAATCTTTTATTTTTACCATACAAATAATATACAGTGCCTTCTGCTACACGTCCCACACGACCCTTCCTTTGGATGCGACTTGATTCGGATATATGTTCCACGTTAATACTCATGGTATCATTTATATTATCATATCTACTTACATTGGCAAATCCAGTATCAACCACATAACGCAAACTTTCTATGGTAATTGATGCTTCCGCCACGTTAGTTGCAATTATAATTGCCCTTTTATAGGTTCCCTCGGGTACAGCCTTTATATCATAATATGTATCACTCCATTCCTCTGCTATATTTTCTTTTTTATTTCTAATCATACCCACTGTAATATGAATATTTGATATCATATCACGATACTTTGTATGCATTTCTGAATAAAAAGGTAAGGCGATAACATTAGATGGTATAATACGGTTTAATTCTCTTACGGCTGATTTAATTTCTTCCTTACCAATAGAAAATAATAAAATATCACCAAAAACGGATGTGTTGCATATCATCTTAATAATATTATAACTTTTAGTTTGTGCCAAGTTTAAATTTTTCCTCATATCAGTCGTAAATTGTTTTTCTATATTTTCATCATAAATTTCTGTTATCTTATATGAATATGATTTTTTAGGAATTGATATATGAATTCTTCTGTCCAAATAAATACAATCTATAAAATAATCATTTATATTTGTTATTGGATTTATTAATAATGGTTGTTTAATTGGATGTACAATGTTATCATTTATTAATTTATAATAACTTCGATAAATGGGTTCATCATCATCCATAGTCGCAGATATAATCATCAATCTCACACTATTATTATACATACACGTTTGTCGCATTAAGGTTAATATAACATCCATATTGGTATTATGTTCGTGTGCCTCATCAACCATAATTACATCATATGTATTTCGTATACCCAATATATAATTTAAATCATTAGTCGTTGCCTTTGCGTGTTCTTTCATAAATGGATTGGTAATTAATTCTTCCAATAATGTACCGTCGGTTACCATTTTCAATGTTAAATGATTACAATTATTTTTAATATGATTATCTTTCTGATGCTTATATTGAACAAAATATTGATCTGTTTTATATTCAGTCATATTATCATTATATACAATATCCACACCTAATTCTTTGGATATACGTTTTGCATTATCTTGTGTTGGTGGAATACGTGGCTGAGTACATATAATCCTACCGTTATTCTTATAATCATACATTTTAAGACAGTACATTGTTAATTTAGGTACTTGTGTTGACTTACCCGTACCGGTTGAACCAGTTACATACATAACAGAATGATTTATATAGTGATTAAAAAAATTAAGTTGACTTATCCAATCATTCGCATAAAATGTATAATGAACCATTGCTTCGGTTAATATTTCATCATAAGTAAAACGCCCATATTTTTTTAATTCTTTGTATGGTTTATTTGTGAGATAATAATTACAATCAAACATATTCATATTATTTTTGAAAAACTTTTTGAGTCTCCCCTTAATTAATTTCTTTTCTTCATTTGTATCCGAGGTAATAATATAACTTTCATCTGTTACTTCTAAATTAATATTAAATTTTGATAATAAACCATTTTCATTTAAATATTCCCAAACAAGATCATATTTGATAATATTCCATGCATCACTAAGTTTTGCCATAACATTATTTATATTTATATCACTACCTTCTTGTCTTATTAAATTTTGTCTTATTCTTATCCAACTTGTATCATCAGTATTAAATGCAACTAAGAACCTCTCAATATGATTACGAGAGAGTGCTTTGAAATTTGTTCCAATAAATGCAAAAATATTATTAATATTATCATGACATAATAATTTCGCAATATTATAAATATTCTTGAGATTAATACCTTCGTGAATATTAAATTTTTCCATATCAATATTATTATTTTTAATTAAATATTTTGCATATGGGGTTGTTATTAAAATATTAATAATTTCCTTCAAATAAGTCCATATATGAACTATATCTATCTTTTCCAATACATATAAAACTTGTTCATTTGTAATTTTACCCATCTCTTTATCATCTTCACTTGGATCAAGATCCATCATACTACTATTAACATCTACCCTGAAACTTTTTAATATATCACTAACAATTAATAATTTACTGTAATTAAATCGCATAAAAGAAAACAGTGTCTTAAAAATATCTAACTCCCATTCTAAATCTTTGTATATGGGTTGATTATTTTTAATATTAAATATCCACCTATCAATACATTCACGAAACTTATTTTTATTGATATCAGTTAGGTCATAATAATCATTCGTTTTAATAATAATATCAATATTTATATTGCTGTCCATCATTTTATTTAAATATTGCACCATGTAATAATATTTATTATTAATTCTCTTACAAAATATAAGCCACTTTATTTGACGGAAATTATAAAAATATGCATTTGCATATACATTATAATAATCGCCTAACCATAAACCATTAAAATTAATATCAATATATCCCTGTCTTAAATCGTTTTGTAATTTACTTATTTCATTCATACTTGTTTTATAAAATTGGCTATTCTTATAATCTACTAATGGGATAACATTAATCCAATTTACATATAATTTCCCGTTTGTTATTTTAATTGTCTCTAACATTGAGATGAAATTCATTTCTATTGCATGATAAATGGTATGCTGTCCGGTTGCATATAAATCTAATAAATTCGTGGTTTCATTTAATAATCCCAATGTGAAATTACTGAAAGGAAAATATCTCTTAATAGCATTAGAACGTTCTAATGATGTTATATTTTTTTCAATTGTTTTCTCATTACCAGCATAAATTATATCTGTTAATTTTGTTATAATATCATAATTGTTATCACCAATATATGGAATGAGAGTTAGACATAAACTGGATATATCTCGCCCATCATTCTTCAACCATTGTTTATAACCAATCTCTTTGGGGAAATTATATTTAATACTTATATCCTCAATCATATATAACGTTAATGTGTATAATATATTGATATCATAATTATTTAATCTTGGCATTAGTTTTATAATATATTGTTTTACTTCTGAACCAAATGATTTATTTACAAATTTCATATTATTTAAATCTACTTGTGATATTAAACTGTCAATCATTATATTTATTCTACAATTTAATTTAATAATGAAAAAACTGATATTATAATTTATTGGGATAAGTGTCCTTTATATTAATATGTCTGAAACATTACCTATTGATATTCATAATAAGGTAGTTCTTGAAATTGCTGATACTATTGAACAACAAAAGAAAGATTTAGATAAATTATATGGAGATAAAATTATCGAATTATGCAAAAACAATCCATCAACAAAAGTATATAGTGGGATTAATACTATTTATAATAATGTTTTTGGTGAAACTAAATTGGCAGATTTTCCTCAAACACCTGCTTATTGGTATGATTATAATAAAGGTAAATTTATTCCAGCAATTAATATGTATCAAGGACGGATATTTAAGACAATTAATTTTCAAATCTATAACTCGGAATATATTTTTCATAATGAGAGCACATATAAAACATATTTAGAAATTCCATATAATATGTATTATTACCCTCTTAATAATCATAATGCAAAACATTCATTTGATATTTTTAAAAAACTGTCATCAAATGAAGATATACCTATTTCTAACATACAAAGTATGCACAATTATAATTTAAGAGTAGAAAAAGATGGACCACGTAATATTTCTATCAGTATTGATGATCATCTGAATATATATATGCCCCAATACAATATTATTATTATTCGAAATTATAGTTCATTTTCATTTGGTTCAATTGATAATATATTTGACATGCATAATATTAGAGTATATAACAATAAAAATCAAACTGACCTCAAATTATTTACTCAAATTTCAGATTTTACAATTAAAATGAATTCTATAAATTCAAATGATGAAAGAAATAAAATGAATAATGACCTATTTAATACATTATTTAATTTTATTGAGTATGATACCAAACTTAATAAAATTAAAAAAAATATTACATATATCGATACTTTAATTTCTCAAGGATGTAGCCAACCAGTACAAGAAGAATTAAATAATATTAAAATTAAATTAGCAGATACACAAAAAGAACTAGCTTATACTAAAGAAAAATTACAATCAACAAAAGACAAATATGAATCAGAATTAGAAAGATTGGAAAATAAACATATAGCAGAAATTGCAAGTAAAAATAATGAACTTTATGAAATAAATCATAAATTATCCAAAACAAAAGAAGAATTAGATAAATATGTAAATATTATAGTTCCAGATATGAGTCCTGAACAAATGAAATGCAAGATTCAAAATTTAGAAAAAACAATTATGACATTGGAAAATGATTTATCTACCTATAAAGGTGAAATTTGTGTCTATAAGCAATATTATGATACTAGACAAAAAGAAATTCTACAATTGCAAGAAAATAATATAAATTTAACAGAAATTATTGCTAAAAATCAAATTGATATTATTAGATATACCAATGAAATAACCAATATGAAAATGTTAAAATCAACAATTACTACTATGGCACAGCAAATTAAAGATATGGAGGCTATTAGAGAGGAAGAATATGTTAATTTTAATAAAAAAATAATTGAACTAAATGGAATTATCAGTAATTTAGAATTAGATAAAATGGAAATGACTAAAAAACTAACAAGAATAACAGAATTAGAAATTGATATTGAAAAAATGAAACTAAGTAAAAATACAGATGATGAAAAAATGCAAAAATTAAATGATATACTGTTGAAATTAAATACCGAAAAACAAAGTGTTATTTCAAAATGTGTTTTGTTAAATGATAGAATTATTGAATTAGATACACAAAAAGCATCATTTGAAGAAACTATTAAAAAATATCAATGTAATGAAGATGAATTAAATAAGAAAATAATGACACTTGAAAATATAATTAGCGAAAAAGAAGCGGAAATATCTATTATGAAGACAAATAAAATAAGTTCCCTTGAAACTGTTGGTGTGAAAGGAGGTTATGAAAGTATTCTATATTCCCAAATAAAAGAACTTGAAAATGATAATATTAAATATAAGCAAATAATTGCACAAAAAGAAAATGAAATTAAAATAGAAAAGAATAAATATAGTGATTTTGAAAAGAAAATTAAATCACTGTTGCAGTAGATTAATTAAATTTTGATTTATAATGTTCACGATAGCCTATGTAATAAATCAATCGGCACTAAACATATGTGAGCATCGCTATTTGAAAACGGTCATTTTTAAATGTTATTTAAAAATGCTGTGAAAAAGGCTTAGCCTTTTTCAAGGTCTTACCGTTTATATTGGCTTCGCCAAAAGATATACGGGCTCTC
>JACCDR011057441.1_pt1 | contig 18425 bp, 16 predicted proteins | sample 7446431 | NCBI WGS metagenome assembly JACCDR01 (sample SAMN15323443, study PRJNA562643) | freshwater metagenome | isolation source: river surface water | place: USA:Blue River Watershed | collected 2017-08-17
AGTTTATTGAGGCCGTTCGTTTTATTGAAGGCCTCAAGTTTCCGATCGTTGTTACCGTTCCTGGAAATCACGATGTTCCACTTTATAATTTATTTTTACGAATTTTTAAACCCTATGCAAAATACAACAAGTTCGTTTCTATAGCGCCGACTTATTTTGATGAAAAAGTCTGTATTTTTGGAATGCGCACTGTAAATCCTTGGGTGGTTCAAGAGGGAAAAATTTTTCTTCAAGAAGTGGAACAAGCAGAAGATTTTTTTTCAAAAAACGCCAAAGACGGGCAAACAAAAATTTTACTTGCCCACCATTCGGTTCAAAAATTAGCTTTAAAGTCAAAAGCTCAAGATCACCTTCTGCAGAGATTATCCCATTTACAGTTAGACCTCATTTTATGTGGTCATGATCATCAAACTTCGGTTCACTATCTTGAACATAAGAAAAGAACTCCTGTGATCACAGCGGGTACGGGAACCTCGAGCCGATTACGAGGAAAAGAAAATCAGTTCAACTTGATCGAAATTCACGAGGGGAAAATTCAAATTTTCGCTCTGACCGTGGATCCTGTATCTCGCGAATTTATCTCTGAGACTTTATGGGTGTCTAAGCCTTAGTCAGCTGTCATACCTGAAATGTCAGTCGGCCATTGAGCGGCCTTCATTTGCAGGAGGCCTAGGGTATCACTTGCCCAGGCTTTGCAGATATCTATGTCATAGAAACCATAAAGGAAAGTGACTCAAAATGAGACATTTAAAAATCGCTTTTACGAGCTGCCTCATTTTAACCTCGATGAAGGCTTTTTCTCAGAGCTTTTTGCCTGCAGACAGCTGTGGTTTTTCGAAAACCGAGGTGGCTAAAAAAATAGGGATCATTAATTATGTTCTAGTTGCAGATCTTAATTGTTCTCTGTCCAATCCTCAAGACACACCCAAGTTCGTTCAGTGGGGAAATTCGAATATTGAGGAAAGAAGAAATCTCTACGACCAAGCTGACGCCTTTTTTGCAAAGAAGAAAGGCAGTGCGTGTCTGAAGGGACAAAGTGCTAATGATGCTTATTCGGCTTGGACAACAAAGGTGATGAACAATCAATCAGCTTTCGTTGCAATTTCTTTTGAGAATCGTCAGGCTTTTTGTGCGCAAGCCGTGAAATATATCGATCAACGCTTAAAGTCTGGCAAAACCCTTGTGAGTTCAGAAACTCAAGATGCTCCAGTTCAATTAGCTTCTGTGAAGCGAAGAACTGAAGCCCATATTGAAAAACCCGTGAGAAGAGAACAAACAGCTGCTGTCGCTGTCGCCTCTTCGTCTTCGTACCGGCGCTCGGGCTCTTTGTCGGGTCCAAGCTCTCTAGCTTATACAAGTGCTTATTCGAGTCTTTTGCCAACAAATTATCAACAACCGATGTTTAATCAAACCATGGTTAATCAAATTATTTTTATCCCCGGTGTTGGTTACAAATCTGTTTTACGACCTGTGATAGTTCCGTTGAGGCAGGGAGTTTACTAGGAATTTTTATGAACAAATTAAATACCTCTATAGCTATTCTATTTTCTTTAGGTCTTGTTGCTTGCAGCAAAGGTTTTGATGCGACTGTTCTTGATAGTCAACTGGATCAATCCTCTCAAGCCAATGCGAAAGCTGAAACCTATATGGATTGGCATTTATCTCAAAATAGCCCAGAGAGAATTGCTGGTGATTTGAGTTTGCAAATCATGTCTCAGCAAGCTTCTAGTGAAGAGATCTGTCCCAGTTATGAAAAGCTTTCACTCGAAGAGCTGGCTCTTCATGAAAATGTCATTCGTGCAAAAGAAACGGCATTTATTTTCGCAAACTGCTCCGACAGCTTATTAAAAAAATTAGATAATTATTGGGATCAGCAAATTGCCAAATCTAATTTTCCTGTGAGAAAATTTGACAAAGTGGTCAAAGCCGAGAGAGATGTCAGCCAGGGTTATAAAGCCGTTTTTGGCGATCTTTCCGAAGGCCAAGTCGCTTTGACCTTTGATGATGGGCCGCACGAGCTCTATACCGATATGGTTTTAAAGGCTCTCAAAGATGCCAACGTCAAAGCGACTTTCTTTGTACAAGGTAATAACTCGAAAAAATTTCCTGAAAAATTAAAAGCTGTTGCCAAAGACGGCCATTCTATTGGGACTCATACAATGAGTCATTTATGCATCGGAAATCGCATTAATGAAAAAACGGGAAAGCCGATTTGTGAAGATAAAAATCAAAGACCTGTTTTAAGCTTTAATGAGGCTGTCATGGAAATCGCCAAAGGACATCAGGCCGTGCAAAATATTTTGGGATGGGTTCATCCGTTTTTCCGATTTCCCTTCGGAGAAAAATCACCTGAGCTGAGAGAATTTTTAAATCAAGCTGGAACGGGTGAGTTCGGTTGGTCGATCGACAGTGATGACTGGAGATCATGGAAAGATGGAGCTATGACTAAACCTTATCGTGCAAATGATATGGTTGAGAAAACCATGGAGCAAGTCAGACATTGGAAAAAAGGAATTATCCTTAATCATGATGTTCAAAAGAAAACAGCGGTGGCCTTGCCAGCTCTTTTGAATCGTCTTTATGAAGAAGGTTATCAACCGGTGGTATTTATCCCGCAAGATGCGAATTCAGTTCGCGATAGCTCACTTTTAAGAGAAGCTTCTAAAATTACTTTTTAATATCAGCTTTGTCTTTGTCGTTCATATTCTCAAGACCGACAAGGACACCGATAATGTCCTGTAATTGCAACCAAGGATCGTTGCTCGAAGGAAGATCTTCTTTTAATTCCATAGTCAGAACCGGAATTTTTCTTTCAAACCACATATAGCGACCTAAGCTTCCTGGATAGTGACCCAGAGATTTCCAAGGAAGATAATCGTATTTGGGAGGTTTGACTTTGGGTCCGTCGAAATCCAGAACTTTCAGTGGAGTATGAATTGAGACAATAAAATCAGGTTTGAAATCTTCGATATGCTTTAAGGCACAAGCTGTCTCTGGCTCGCTATTGGCGGAGTGACCTGGAAACCGACGTGGATTGCTTTTGCTGTCTCTTTTCCAATAAGCTTGAGCCTTTTCAACCCAGTCCGCCGTTGGAAAGTTACGATTCACGTCGACCGCATTGGCATTGGTTCTTGTTTTCTTTGCGACACCGTCTGGATTGAGAACGGGAACGACGCGCCAGTTATTTCTTGGCACAATTCCTTGCAAACGTTCCATCCAAAAACGTCCCACACTGCCGGCAGGAGTTTCATCCCCGTGAATCAATGAGAAAACAAGGATGTTTGCTGGCTTTTTGGCGTCGCCGTTTTGGTTATAATGATAAATCGGTGATCCTTGCACGCTTTCGCACCCAGTAAGAACTTGGACGCTCTCACAAGCTTTTTTAAGAGCTTTTGCATCATGTTTACCTGGAAAAGCAGAAAGAGATTTTTCGCAGTATTCAGCGATCTTGATATATTTGTCAGTCGCCGTCTTAGAGACGAGAGTGGTGGTTGTAACCACCGGAAGAGTCGTCGTGGTAACGACCGCTGCTTGCGTCGGAGAATTTTGAGAATCGACGCTTGGGGTGGTACAAGCAGCCAGAGATAGAATTGAAACTAAAGCTGCAAATTTTTGAAACATTTAATTAAGAATTTTTTTTCTCGTCAGAATATTCAGTCTGTTTTTGTTCTGATTGAGCTTGATTCTGATTTTGACGAATTTGTTGTTGATCCTTCGGGGGAAGCTCGCGAGCTTCCCCATTAATTTCGTTCAAGCCTTCTTTGAATCCACGAATTGCTTTTCCTAAAGATTGTCCCAGCTGTGGAAGCTTGCTCGGTCCAAAGAAAATAAGAATGATTAATAAAAGTAAAAGAATATGTGTGAAGCTCATTGATCCCATGGTGATTCCTTTGTTTCATCTCTTTTTGAGAACTCAAGAAATAGTCCCCTTTGCCTCATCTGCCAAGGGAGAATTTATATTATAGACTAATTGGAACGCTGAGAGAAAGCATGGTCGTGTTATATTCTACTTTGCTAAAATACGTACTAATATTTTCATCGCCAGCTCCGGCTCCCAAGTTCACTTTGTTATAGCTATGGATTGTATGTTCGAGATTGAGAGCAACCATTGGAATGATCTTAAAACCAATGCCACCTTTTGTATAAGTTCCCTTAGTAATTTGATCTGGATCGCCATTCGTTCCTTTGTCTTTAAAGTCGTCTTGGAATCCATATCCGGCGTAAACTCGCAGTCCAATCGGAAGATCTGCTCCAACAACGGCGCCGAGGCTACTTCTTGTAAAGTCAGTCTCAGCAGTGCTTCCCTTTGATTTTCCGCTCACTGTTGTATAGTCAAGAGCCACCCAAGGAAGTAAAAATTTGTACCCCAAACGAAGCCCCAGAGCGGTTCCTGTCGTATCGCTGCTTGAGTTTGATCCGTCAGAAGCAGAAGTTGTACTCGTTTTCCCAACTTCGTATCCAAAGTAAGGCTCAATCAAAATGGCGTTTGCAGAAAAGCCAAAAAACAAAATGAACGATGTTGCTAGAACTTTGATCACAAATCCTCCTTGTATGACCGAGGTCATTGATTGTTCTATTTTGAGGGGATTTACATATTTTTTCACTTATGTTTATTTGTGACAGGCCTTTAATAAAAATTTAAGTATATGAAAATACTTACTTTTTATGCATATCTCGACCAAGTGATAGATTTAGAAAAGACTTTGACTTACATATAATTTACACTGTAAGTTGTGTGTATATGAAACAGCCCCTCCCTTTGACAGAAAAAGAAAAGACAGTCCTCGAGTTTATCGAGAGTGAAATTGCGCAAAACGGAGTCTCTCCTTCTTATCAAGAAATCAGAGATCACTTTGGCTTTGCCTCTTTCAATTCGGTTCAAAACTACCTGAAGCAGCTTTCACAAAAAGGCTATATCCAGTTAGCTTTGAACCAAAAAAGAGCGATTCAGCTCCTGCACTCCTCAATGGCTGTGCAGCAGAACCTACCTTCCAAATCAGGGTCTCCTCGCAGCTCGTTCCTCCGTACACCCGGTGGGCGTGAGGAGATCCTGACCCTTCCTCTTCTTGGAAAAGTAGCCGCCGGTTCTCCTATTGAAGCTTTTGAGCATGATGAATTTGTCCAAGTTCCTCCGGATATGATTCGTAATCCCAGTAAATCTTATGCCTTAAAGGTCAGTGGATCTTCGATGATCGAAGACGGGATCTTTGATGGAGATCTCATCCTTGTACAAAAGCAAAATTCTGCCAGCAATGGAGAAATCATTGTGGCCAGTATCGAGAATGAATCCACAGTGAAGAGATTTTACTTACAGAACAAACCTGAAAAAATGATCGAACTCCGTCCAGCAAACTCAACGATGAAATCTATGTGGTATGAACCTGATAAGGTCGATATCCAAGGTGTCGTTGTCGGACTCATCAGGCGTTTCTAAAATAATGATCTGATCCAAAGAAAAAATAACCACAAACAGCGAAATGAAAATTTCGAAAAGGGGATGCTTTATGCTAGAGCTTAATGCAGCTGCGGCTTATCAATATGAAGAAGAGTTTAATGATACCCAAACTCTTTCGCTCCCAGATCTCAAAGAAAAATTAGGAAATAATCTTATTCCTCTTCACCAATTGAAACCACCTCAAGGTCTTAAAACAGGTGTTGATGTCATCGATGATTTTCTATTGTGGAAAGGTTTTCCCAAAGGAGATCTCACTCTTTTGTGTGGGAAACCAGGCACGGGGGCCACCTCTTTATGGTTGCAAACCGCAGTCCAAGTTCAAAAAGAAAAAAAATGGGTGGCTTGGATCAATTCTGATTGGGAACTGTTTCCAACGGCAGCAATAACCAAGAATATTAATCTTGAGAAATTGTTAGTTGTCAAAAAACCAGAGGACAGTGCCCAGCTTTTTTGGATTCTTCAAGAAATGATGAGCAGCGGTCTTTTTGAAATGATTGGCTGTCATTTATTAGAAGGTCATTTTAAAAATCATCAACTTCAGAAGCTCAAGAAATTAGCTCGTACACATAATGTCGGATTAGTTTTGATGACTCATTCGAAGAGCTGGGTCAATCACGCCTCTTTTAGCTTAGTGATTGATTGCCAAGGCGATTTCTACACCATTCGGCGTGCGAGTCATAGGCCAACACCTTTTACAATTCCCGGAGGACTCATCCATGCGGATCTTATGTCTCAACTTACAGCAAACACTCGAAGCCTCTTGCGCTGAAATTTTTCTTCAATTTAGCCCTCGAGTTCAATTTAGATATCCTGGTTATATTTTCTTAGATGTCGAATCCACCTCGGCTCTCTTTGGTGGCGAGCTGCAAATTCTGAAGAAGGCCGTGGATTTAGCACGACAAATAGCTCCTTCTGCGACGGGAGCTATTGCAGATTCGGCGCCTGTGGCACAGATGCTGGTGCACTATAAGCCTTTTGAAATCACAAAGCCGAACGAAGATTTTAAAATGATCGCAAAAATTCCCGTGCAGGGAATAACAGAGCTTGAAGGTTTGCAGCCTTGGCCTCAGCAGAGAAAAGTCCATCATATCAGCGAGTTCTTTCATAATTTAGGAATGGACTGGATTGAAGATCTTTATCATTTTCAAGAAGCTTCTTTTCGCGAGAGATGGGGAGATCTGGGGATTAAGCTGTGGAAACGTCTGCATAACCAAGACTTCCAAGTTATTTCTCCATTGATTCCTCAGGAACCTCTTTTGGGTTATGGACATTTTGATGACCCGGTCAGTTTCATTAATGTGCTTATGCAAAAGGTAGATCCTCAGCTAAGCTATCTCTTTTTACGTCTGAAAGGAATGGCCCGTTTCGCACAGAAAATGCAGGTCACACTTTTTTGTGAGTATTCTGAGAAAAAATATAATTTCTCTATTGAACCTGTCAGCCCCAGCCGAGATCTCGGATTGTTTCGAGATCTTTTAATCAAAAAATTAGAATCTATCGATCTTGAGAATCCAATCAGAGAGTTCGAAATCTTTCTCTATGATATGCCTGAAAAAATTGAGCAGATAGATTTTTTTGAACCGCGAGATACGAAAGAAGATCGCTGGAGAAGATTGATTAGTTTTGCTAAGCAATCCGAAATTGAAATGGGCTTTTTGCAAGTCAATTCTTCTCATTTTCCAGAGGGAACTTATCATTTTAAGAGCGATTGGCCTGAGAAATTTCAGGCTAAAGATTTGGTTGAGTGGTCAGATAATAATAAAGCCATTCAAATTAAGACAGCTCACGCTAAATCTCTTTATGATAGCCCAAGGCCGACTCTTTTATTGAAAGACCCCTTAAAGCTGACTCAGACAATGCTGGATAAAATCAAAGTCCTGACGAAATTTCCAACAGAACGGATTCATTCTCACTGGTGGAAAAAATGGCAGGAGAGAGATTATTACTTTGGCCTGTCTAATGAAGGTCAGTTGGTTTGGGTTTTTCGCGATCAAGACAGTCAAAGTTATTATCTTCACGGATATTTTGATTAATATTTGATTCATGAAAAATTCAGCCAAGGTACGTCATTTGGGATTGCATCAATCTCGTCGAGGATCTGAAGCGACATCGCTTGCCAAGATACCTGGTGCGGTTGATCGATCTCAGATTCCATTTAAATTCGTAGAATTAATTGGTCGAACGAACTTTTCTTTTCTTCAGGGAGCTTCTCATCCTGATGAAATGGTCGAGCAGGCGGCTTTATTAGAATATAAGGGAATTGCGATTTGTGATTTGAATGGTCTTTACGGTGTCGCCCGAGGGTTTAAAACGGCAAGATCTCCCTCTCTGTTTTCCTCTTCTGTCAACGTCGACGAAAGCTTCAAGTATTTGATCGGCACCGAATTGCATCTCGTTGAAAAGCTGGCGGTTGTACTCATGCCTTTAAATATGGTGGGTTATTCGCAGCTTTGTGAATTGCTCACGATCGGAAAAAGAGATGTTTCTAAAGGCTTCTCCAAGCTGTCTGCCAATGATGTGATGTTAAAGACAGAAAATCTTCTTTGCTTTCTTTTACCACCATATACAGAGAAACAGTTTCTTGATTTTCAAGAAGCTTTTCAAGATCGCTTGTATTTGCCGATTTGGAGAGATTTTACTTGGGAATCTCGTCAATTTTCTCATTTTGCATTTTCTCTTGAAGAAAAATTCAGAGCGCAGCTTTTCGCGACGAATCGTCCATTGATGCATATCAAAGAAAGGTATCCTCTTTTTGATACCTTGAGCTGTATTTATAATCATCAAAAGCTAGACGAAGCTGAAGATATTCTTCTGCAAAATTCAGAGCGCTATCTTAAGCCCCTGGAAGATCTGGCGATTATCTGGCGCGATCGACGGGATCTTTTAGAAAAAACTTATACAATTGCAAAAAGAGTTGAATTTTCTTTAGAAGAAATACGCTATCGCTATCCTAATTCTAACTTGCCAGTCGGATCTACGCCTAGCGATTACCTTCGTTATCTTGTGGAACAAGGCCTGCAGAAAAGAGCCCTTCAAGATGATCCTGATATTTTAAAAATTGTCGAGCATGAGCTCAAAATTATTAAGGATCTTCAATACGAAGATTATTTTCTGACTCTTTATGAAATATGCCAGTTCGCTAAATCCAAAGGGATTCTTTATCAAGGAAGAGGTTCTGCCGCTAACTCGGTTATTTGCTATGCGATTGAACTGACAGCTGTCAATCCTAAGGGAATGGGATTCATGTTTGAAAGATTTATTTCCAGAGAAAGGAAAGAGCCACCTGATATTGATATCGACTTTGAACATTCCCGACGCGAAGAAGTCATTCAGCACATTTATGAAAAATACAACGAAAAGCACGCAGCCATGGTTTGTACGGTCATTCGCTATCGAACGCGAATGGCCTTTCGCGAAGTTGCCAAAGTTTTGGGAATTCCCTTAGAGACGGTGAACAAAATCATCAGGTTCATGGGGAGAGATGGAATGCATCGTCTGGTGGACACGGAAAATATTCATAAACAATTTAAAGTCGAAAAATCTATCTGGGATCTTGCTTTAAAACTGACGAGAGATTTACAAGGTTTTCCTCGTCACCTAGGAATTCACACAGGTGGATTTATCATTACTCAAGACCCTTTGAATGAAATGGTTCCTGTTGAAAAAGCTTCTATGAACGGTCGCTATGTCATCCAGTGGAATAAAGATGATGTTCAGTATTTGAAATTAATGAAAATCGATGTTCTTTCGCTCGGAATGCTCACGGCTTTGCAAAAATGTTTTGATCTTCTGAAATTAAAAAAAGAAATTGATCTCGACCTCTACAGTTTCAACTATGATGATCCCCAAGTTTACGATATGTGCTGCAAGGCTGATACTGTCGGAGTCTTTCAAATTGAATCTCGGGCACAGATGCAGACATTGCCGAGACTGAAGCCAAGAGAGTTTTACGATCTCGTCGTGCAAATAGCGATTGTCAGACCAGGTCCTTTACAAGGAGGAATGGTCCATCCTTATCTGAGACGGCGGCAGGGATTAGAGAAAACAGATTATGGCCATAAAGATTTGATTCCTATTTTAGAAAAAACTCATGGAGTTCCTATTTTTCAGGAACAAGTCATGCGAATCGTCGTCGCTGTAGCTGGCTTCTCTCCTGGAGAAGCCGATGAGCTTCGTCGAGTGATGTCCGATTCATGGAGAAAAAGAGGCACTATGAATGGTATTCGAGGACGCATTCTTCAAGGAATGGCTCAGCATGGATTGAGTGAAGATTACGCGGAAAGAATTTATAAAACCATAGAAGGCTTTGCGAATTACGGTTTTCCTGAAAGCCATGCTGCAAGCTTTGCTCTTCTAACCTATGCCAGTTCCTATATAAAGTGTCATTACCCTGATGTTTTTGTCTGTGGACTTCTCAATTCGCAGCCCATGGGATTTTATTCTCCGAGGTCACTCATTGCTGATGCCAAAAGACACGGTGTCGAATTTTTAAAGTTAGATATTCAAAAATCAGATTATGATTATTCAATTGAGAAGCAAGATGGAAAAGATTTTGTAAGGTTAGGGCTGAGATCCATTAGTGGAATTCCTACAAAAATTCTTCATGCAATTGTCGAGGAAAGAAAATTAAAAGGCCCTTTTCTTTCTTTGACAGATTTTATCCAGCGCTTACAGATTCCTAAATCTGCTATCTTAAAAATTGCAGCCTCAGGAGCTTTTGAATGCTTTCATGCAGACGCTCGAAAATTGTTATGGAAAATAGAATCTCTCAGCCTCGACTCAAGAAGCTTCTTGTGGGGGCAAGAAAAAGAGTCTTTCTCCTTAGCGGACAGAGAAAATGACAGCTTTCATATTCCTTTTGAATCTGACTGGAAGGTCATGGAGCGTGAGTATCAAAGCAAAGGATATTCTCTAGATCATCATCCGATGAAGATTCTGCGATCTTCTATCTTAGAGATGAACCAAAAATTAATTGGCAATCAATGGATTCCTTTTTCTCAATCTCAAGAAATATTAGAAATAAAAAAAGATCGCAAAGTTCGTGTGGCAGGAATGATCAGTGTTACGCAAAGGCCGCCGACGGCAAAAGGGATGTGCTTTATTACTTTGGAAGATGAATTTGGCATGATGAATATCATTATTCCTCCAGACATCTATCAAAGAGATCGTCTCATTATTTATTCGTCTTCATTTTTAGAAATTTGCGGGATTTTGGAAAAAAGAGGAGAATTGAGAAATATCAAAGCTCAAATGGTGCGAGCACTTTTCTCTAACCAGGCAGATAAGGCTGTAAAAGCTCGTTCTTTAGCAATCTCATTAAAAGATTCGTGATAAAATCCAGGAAAACTTGTGAGCGATTTAGTTTTGCCATCTAGCATTTTCAAATTCTTAAAAAATTCATAAGAAGCTTTAGCGCTCACAATTTTGTCATCGCCAGCAATGAGCATCAGGAGAGGGTAGGCAAAAGGACGTTGATTCTCTCGAACCGATTTCATTTCTTTTGTCATGTTCACAAAAAATCTTGGACTGACAAAGTTGTGATTCAATGGGTTCTCAACATAAGATTTTTGAACCGAAACGTCATGTGAGATCATGGTCGAATCTAATTCATTTGAAAGCTTAACCGATCCTAAAATAGGCTCGACCAGTTCACCAAAAAATTTCTTTAATCTAGGAACCGGAAAAGCGAGATCCAAAAGCGGTGCTGAAATACTGACAGACTGCAAAGGAAGATCTGTTTTCTTAAGTAAGCCTCTTAAGCTAATCAATCCACCCATACTGTGACCAAACCAATGAGCTTGAACAATTGGACATTTGGATTTCATCCACTGAAAGACATCTTGAAACGCGGTGAGAACGGCTTCGTCGTATTGATCAAAATTTTCAATATGACCGCGTTGGCCTTGAGACTTTCCATGTCCTGGCAGATCAACGCAAGCTATCGCATCGACTTCACCATTCAAATAATGAGCAAAGTGCTCATAGCGATCGCTTTGCTCTCCTTGGCCATGGACTAAAAATAAGAGACGACCCTGAGAGATATTTTGACGATGATAAAGACGAATAAAAACTTTCTCCTCGAGACAAGAAAGAAAGGTCTCAGTCCAGTCAGCGGGTAATTTAGGAAAGTTTGGAGAAGCGGACATTTATTTTTTAATGCCCTTATAAATATAAGCGACGCCGCCCGTAAGAGAATAAAACTGAACGTCAGAGAACTGACCTGTTTTTTTCATTAACTGGACGAATTCTTCACGGCATGGAAAAGCCGCCGAAGACTTTTGTAAATACTGATAAGCATCTTTTTGCCCAGTGACCCAACCACCAACAATAGGCAAAACTTTCTCTGAATAAAAATTAAAAAGAGGAGCAAAGACTGGCATTGTTGCCTGGCCAAATTCCAAAACCATCACAGCTCCGCCCGATTTCGTGACCCGGGCCATTTCATTTAAACCTTTTACAGGGTCGCCCACATTACGAATACCAAATGAAATACTAGAAATATCGAAAGTATTATCTGGATAATTGAGATCCATGACGTCGGCCTGTGCAAATTCAACAGGAAGATTTTGTTTTCGTGATTTCTCAGGAGCCGGTTCCAGCATTTCTGCACAGAAATCAGTTCCGATGACTTTTCCTGAGGAGCCAACTGTTTTCTTGAATTCAAGAGCGAGATCACCTGTGCCAGTTGCGCAATCCAGAACATGATGACCTAATTGAGCCCCAGAAATCTTGACTAATTTTTTTCGCCAAAGATGATGAATTCCCATCGAAAGAACAGAGTTGGCCTTATCGTAATTACCAGCGACTTGGGCGAACATGGAACGGATTTTTTCGGGCTGAGGAGCATGTTGTGAATTCATAATTTTTGCAATGGCCTATCAAGAGCTGTCAGAACACTTTCCACCTTTTTCATAAGACGACTGAAATCGTCAATCGTGAGAGCTTGCATCCCATCTGACAAAGCTTGTTCAGGGCGTGGATGAACTTCGACAATAATGCCGTCAGCACCCGCAGCGGCCGCTGCTAATGAAAGAGCAGGCACAAATTCTCTCACCCCAATGGCATGAGAAGGATCCACGATCACCGGGAAAGGAGTACGGGCTTTCGCATAAATAACAGAGTTGAGATCCAGAGTATTCCGAGTCGTCGTTTCAAATGTACGAATTCCACGCTCACAAAGAATGACGTTTTCATTTCCGCCCATAACGACGTAATCCGCGGCTTTGATCCACTCGTCAACAAAAGCAGCGAAACCACGTTTTAACAAAACGGGTTTTCGCGTCTGACCCAATTCTTTGAGCAAAGCATAGTTATGCATATTGCGAGATCCGACTTGGAACATCGAAACATAATCGTTCAGTTGCTCAATTTGTCTCGGATCGGTGACTTCGCTGACCAATTGCATATTCGTCGTTTTCAAAACGTCTTTAATAAATGCAAAAGCATCATTGCCCAAACCTTGAAATGTCTTAGGGCTGGTTCTTAATTTCCAAATTCCACCGCGCAATAAAACAGCTCCTGCCGATTTGACAGCTAAGGCGGTCTCCAGAAACTGCTCAGGGCTCTCAATCGAACAGGGACCCGCGATCACTGTAAACTCAGGTCCGCCAATCGTGACAGGTCCGATTTGGACGGGACGAGTGCTCGGTTTTGAATCACTGTTTGAGTTGAAGATTTGCGTTTCCATCGTCGTGTGCTTCCGTTATAAATTGATCCGAAAACCTGAAAGCTGTTATACACTCTGTAATCAGAGGTTTAAAGGCCTGAAGAAGGCAAAGGGGATATGACGCATCACGATATAGAGAGCTTTTTGAAAACGGGTTTATTGATTCGACTTCCGAGCGGAAAAGTGCGTCTTTGGAAAGGTCCTTTAAAAGCCGGAAGGTTTGATAATAACAAAGTATTTTCAGTAGCTTATAGGGATTTTTTTGAATCTGAGATTACCACCCTGACATCCCTTGAACCCGTATTAGAAACCGAAGTTTCGGAGCTGCGAAGTCTTTTGCAATCTTATGTCGACCAACAGGCCGGTGGGCAAAGCTTTCAAGCGACAGATTTTTTGGAGCCAGTGAGAGAAAAATTCGAAGAGGCCTTTCGAATTATTCAGGGAAAAATTCATCGGGGAGAAATTGAAAAAGCTCTCCCTGTTGTTTTTGCCGGGAGCGAAAAACATCCGAGCCCACAAAATTTAGCGCAAATGTTGATTCATATTCTTGAAGCTCATCCCGATCTTTATGTTTTCGGAATGTGGTCGGCTGAATCTGGAATTCTAGGAGCGACGCCGGAAATTCTTTTTCATAATCAAGGTTCCCATCTGCGAACAGTGGCTCTGGCGGGAACTCTGCCTGATTCAGAGAAAGAGCAAAGAAAAGATCTTTTGCACGACCCAAAAGAATTAAAAGAGCATCAAATTGTGATCGATGACCTGAAAGCCGTTTTGGAAAAGATTAATTGGGTGAAAATCGGCGAGACGCATATTCTGAAATTGCCGGGGCTTTCACATTTACGAACATTTTTAGATATTGAAGGCCCTCTTCCCTCGATGTCGGATTTAATAAAAAAGCTTCATCCAACTCCGGCTCTCGGAGTCGCTCCTCGAAATTACGGGATTCAGTGGCTAAAAGAGCTTCCGTATCAAAAACAAAGAGGCCTTTTCGGAGCTCCTATTGTCTTCTCTCTTTCTCATTCTGAATTTATTTGTCTCGTGGCTATTCGCTGTCTTCAGTGGGGGCCTCATGGTTCTCAATTAGGTTCTGGCTGCGGAATTGTTGAGAGCAGTGAAATGGAAAGAGAGTGGCGAGAGCTCCAGGCGAAGCGACAAAGTGTTTTCAAAGTTTTAGGACTGAATAAATGAATATTTCTCTCGCTTCTCGCATTATAAGAACTTTGGCCCATACAGGAGTCGAAGACATTATTATCTGTGCAGGGGCTAGAAATTCTCCTTTGGTTTATATTTTAGAAAAAGCACAGAATGTTCAGGTCTGGAGTTTTTTCGAGGAAAGATCTGCTGCTTTTTTTGCTTTAGGTATTTCTCAAAAAAAACAAAAGCCGGTCGCGGTGATCACGACATCGGGAACAGCCGTGGCGGAGCTTCTGCCAGCCGCCGTCGAGGCGACTTATACACAGACTCCTTTGATTTTTGTGACCGCAGATCGTCCGCGAGAATACCGGGGCACAGGGGCTCCTCAGTCGATAGATCAGGTGGGTATTTTTTCTCGCTATGTTGAAACTTGTTTTGATGTAGCCCATGCTGAAGAAAAATTTGATATCCAGGGCTGGTCACAAAGAGCTCCGCTTCAAATCAATGTCTGCTTCTCTGAACCTTTGATTGACGAAGATATTTCCCTCATTAATTTTAAGAATGAAGCTCGGCAATATTTCCCAGTGGAGGATTTCTTTAGCAGCAAGAAAATCAATCTTGACCAAGCTCTTGTGATCGCCGGCAGTCTCAATGTTGAAGAATCAAAAGAGCTTGAGCCGCATTTGCTTCGCTTAGGTTTTCCTATTTATGCCGAGGCTCAATCGAATCTTCGACAGATTTCCTCTTTGAAGAATCTTCTTTTGAATTCTGGAGAAAAAATTGTCGAAGAAATTTTTCGCCAAGGCTACTGCCAGAGCGTTCTTCGCGTAGGCGGAGTTCCTACTTTGCGTTTTTGGCGCGATCTTGAAGAGAAATATAAACATCTCCAAGTGACTTCGATTTCTCCCACAGATTTTACAGGTCTGAGTCGCTCTGTTCATCATGTCGTGGGCTTGAAGAATATTTCTTTTGTTCAAGCTCAGTGGTCACAAGACTTACGCGCGCAAATTTTTGCCATTGATAAAGCTCAAAGTGAAAAACTGAAAAGCATCATCAATCAGTTTCCCAGTTCCGAAGTCAGCTTGATTTATCAACTGCTCTCATCCTTAGCAAAGATGAATGTGTACGTCGGCAATAGCTTGCCAATTCGGGAATTGGATTTAGTCAGTGGCCTGGTGGAAAATAGCCCGAATAAGATTTCCGCCAATCGGGGAGCCAATGGAATCGATGGGCAAATTTCGACTTTTTTAGGTTTGAGTGAACCCAGCTTAGAAAATTGGGCATTGGTTGGTGATCTCACAGCGATGTATGATCTCACCAGCCCATGGATTAGCCCTCATCTTCAAGATCATATTTTAAGAATTGTCGTGATTAATAACCAAGGCGGACAGATTTTTAAGAATATGTTTCAGAAAGACATCTTTTTGAATCGTCATCAAATTGATTTTTCACACTGGGCAAAAATGTGGAATTGGGCCTATCAGTCTTGGAAACAGGTCCCTCAGGTCTTTAGTTTAAAGGAAAAGCATATGGTCATTGAGCTCATTCCTGATGCGACTCAATCCGAATCTTTTTGGAAGGCCTACCAGCAGCTATGAGAATTTTTACTCTTCATGGATTCTTGGGTCAGGCGTCGGATTTCTCTCAATTCTTTGATCATTTTAAAAGAGAAACGAAAAATAGCGCTCTTTTTTTAAAAGACAAATTGAATCTTGCCTCTATTGATTATCTGGCCCATCCGACACTGCAGCCCCATACGCCATTGCAACAGTGGGGGAGCCACTTTAATAGGTTTATTTTTAATATGAATCTGGGAACAGAGAAGAAAATTCTTATCGGCTATTCTCAAGGTGCCCGCTTGGCCATGCAGGCTTATGAGAATGATCCTCGATTTTGGGATAAAATTATTTTGGTTTCAGGAAACCCCGGAATTCCACCCTCTGAGAGAAAGATTCGTTTAGAAAATGATGAGAGGTGGTCTCAGAAATTTGCCAAAGGCGATTTTATGGGGAATATGCGTGACTGGAATTTGCAAAGTGTTTTTGCGGGATCCAAGAATGAGCCTCTTCGTCATGAAAAAGAATATGATAAAACTCTTCTGGGATTGGCTTTGAAGAATTGGTCAGTCGCTTGGCAAAATGATTTTAGTTCTCTTCTGTTAAAGCCAGAGCATTCAGAAAAAATCATGATCGTCGTTGGTGGACGTGATGAAAAATACAAAATGCTATACCGTAATTTAAGCAAAAAAAATCCTCGATTACTCGTGAGCGAGATCGAGGATTCTGGTCATCGAGTCATTTTTGATCAACCGGCGATGCTCGCAAAAGTCACTGCAGGTTTTATCAATCGGCCTTAGATTCCAGTGGGTTGAGCGATTTTTTCTCCTGGAACAAAAGTCTTAGCCGTTAATTCTTTGGCTGCTTGCTTTAAAAAGTCGATATGTCCTGCAATCGAAGTGTAGATAGAACCGTCGAGGCAAGTAAGACCACCAGCCTCAGTTGCAGAACGACTGGTCACACCGATCAGAACAGCTCTGCCTTTTATGGTAATGTAAGCAGGCCCGCCGGAGTCTCCGTGGCAAGCCCCTTTTCCATCTTTTGATTGAGCAAAAAGAATTTCAGTATCGGCAAATTTTGAATTCGTTAATTTAATTCCAGCTTTCAGCAAAAGGTCCGTATATTTGGCTGGCTTCATGCTGGTCATTCCAAACCCAGCAATAGTCACATCTAAATCATCTTTAAGAGCTGCTTTATTAGCTAAAAGAACAGCGGGCACAAAGCCTGCCGGTGCTTCGCCTTCAATTCTTAAGACTGCAATGTCATTCCAGTCTTTTTCTTGTTCAGCTGTGACTTGGGCCCACTTTGCTGGGGCTCTTCCGCCTAAAACTCTGCGGGTTTGTAAGCCCTTTGCGGAAATATCATTTCCGAAAGTGACCACGAGGCTGCGTGGATTAGCGACAGTGCCTGTGCAATGAGCTGCAGTGACAACAAGATTTTTAGAAATCAAAGTGCCGGTACAGATGACCCCTTGAAAAGCAGCTCCAATGCCCACTGTTGATTTAGAGAGTGCATCGTCAGCGGCGACAACTTCACCGCCGACGATTCCTTGATATGAAGCCACATCAAGAGTTTGATAATCTTCAGCTTCATTGTGTGGAGCGCATGCCGATAAACCGAACATGGCACCAAGAACCGCGGTCTGAATAACTTTCTTTGCTGTGGCTTTCATATTTCCCCCCTCTGCTTCGAATCCCCTCTAAGCAGTTGCCGTGCAATAAACACCGGGAGGCCGTAAAAAGGCAAAAACTATCTTTTGATCAGGTCTATAAGCAAAACTTATAGATTGGTCCCGACATGTTTGAAGCGATCTGTGGCGCTAATAAGAGCAGAAGCAATGCCCGGTTCAAAGGCAGAGTGACCTGCATCTGCGATAATTTCTAAGATGGCTTCAGGCCATGCGCGGTGAAGATCCCAGGCGCTGCGAATTGGACAAACCATGTCGTAGCGACCTTGCACAATAATTCCCGGAATATTCTTAATTTTAGAAATATTCTCGAGCAAAAAATTATCCGTTTCAAAGAAAGCATTATTCATAAAGTAATGGCACTCGATACGAGCAAAGGCCAAAGCCTTGTGGGGGTGTTCATATTCGTCAATAGCTGAAGGTTTCACATAAAGATAAGAAGCAGAAGCTTCCCATTTACTCCAAATTCTTGCGGCCTCTAGACGAACTTTTTCATCCGGATCAAGCAGGCGTTTGTGATAAGCCCTCATCATATCTCCACGTTCGCTCACGGGAATATAGTTGAGATATGTCTCCCAGGAATCGGGAAAAACTTGGCTAGCGCCTTCTTGATAAAACCAACTGAGCTCCGAAGGACGACAGAGAAAAATTCCACGCAAGAGCAAAGCGGAAACGCTTTGAGGGTGTTTCACGGCATAGGCCAAAGCGAGAGTCGATCCCCAGCTACCGCCAAACACATGCCATTGTTTAATGCCAAGGTGGGCTCTTAATTTCTCGATATCAGACACGAGATCCCAAGTTGTATTTTCTCTCAGTTCTGCATGTGGGGTGCTTCGACCGCAACCACGTTGATCCAGAAGAACGATTTTATAGAAAGTGGGATCAAAAAAGCGACGATGCTCAGGGGTGCATCCGCCACCGGGTCCC